>Ga0228711_1003970_pt1 | contig 22938 bp, 24 predicted proteins | sample MedpolnodulmetaG_2_FD_177996 | JGI IMG/M metagenome (GOLD analysis project Ga0228711, IMG submission 177996) | Root nodule microbial communities from Medicago polymorpha collected in Santa Monica, California, United States - brown nodules | ecosystem: Host-associated > Plants > Roots > Nodule...
CAAGTCTATAGTTTTAATCAAGGACGTTATCAAATAAACTATTTCACTAAACAGTAAACAAGATAATGAATATTTATTAATTCTAAAATTGGTTACATAATTGATTGGATCTCGGGCATCTCCAACACTAACTACAATGAGGGGTGAGAGAAGAAACATGTTCATGACAAAGTTGCACACTAAGGACTAGGTTAACGGATCATACATGAAGGAGGAAATTCAAAGCCAAACATGGGGCACCACAATCCCTTCAATGATGTAAAATCATAAACCACCTGTGAAATTATTTGAGCAGAGGCTCATCACTGTAGGCCATCTTGTTTGGCTAATAGACATAATTTTTGCTATAATACTCGGCTTGTATAGTTTATTATACACATGCAATCAATCAAACCAGCAAGCTTATTTCACATTTTTTTTATCTCTTTAACTTTATGCCATCATCTATTTTCTTCATGCATTTGTAGTGTAGCTCAAAAACTCCAAAAAACAATTGTACCTAACACTCTATTAGAGAAGTTAAAAAAACTCTATTAGAGAAGTTAGGGAGCCCATGATTGAGGGACGAAGTTTATCTTTAAGCATTGGAGGAGAACCCATGGTTGAGGGAGAAGTTAGAGAACCCATGATTGAGGGAACCCAACTTATTTCAAATGAAGTCATTGTTTAAGGACGGGACATTACTCTCATATTCACACAATATTTGATAAGCACCTACAATAGCATAGCGAAAAGCATTTCATCGTGACCACCTTTTATATGCATTATCCTGCAAAGAAAAGTTCTCCACCAGAGAAATACATTCTAAACACAAGATCATCTCATTGAAGGAGGCTTCTCCTACAACACCACCCAACACCCTTACACCAAAACCATTGTTAAACATAGTATCTGTAGTCACATTTTTATCTAAATATAACATAAACAATCTATTAAACCTTTCACACAATGCCGCCACATCCAAGGATCGTTCCGAAACAAAATGTCTCTACCATCATCCACAATCAGTGAAAGATTATTACTTAACCGATTAGCATGACCAATGTCTTTCTTGTTACTAATTAATTGAATATCCCTCCATTGAATAGAATCCTTATGAGACCCACCCATGATTCCTCCATCACCACACCCATATTTACAAAATAATATCTTAAAGGCTTAAATAAGCATTTCGTCATTGCAAATATAGGTCATTTGAAATTTCGTCCCTGAAGTTACTAATTCTTTCATTTTGCCACTACAATTACTAATCATTTGAAATTTAGTCTTAATCACATTTAATTACTTATGTGGCATGTGATTAGTGATGTGACAATGATGTGGCAGTAGCTGACTGGGAAAATATTGTGATGACTCAGCAAACCCTATAGAAAATGGGCATTTTGCCCTTAATACCTTCAAAAACATATGAAAAGACTATTCTACCCCACTCTTCTCTCTTTCACGTCCTCCTCCTCTTCTTCTCCTTCTCCTTCTCCTTCTTCAAACCCCAACCATCACTAACTACACAACCTTTGGGCAAATTGAAACAAAAGAAAATTGATTCACCACCATCTAATCCATCTTCTTCTTTCTATTCCTCTTTCCACCTCAACATCAAAACCTTCATCAGATTTCTGGAAAATCAAATTCTCCCTTCTCTGAGATTGATTTTTGAAAAGTCACAACAACATCAATAGAACTTCTCTTTCAATTTCCATCTAAAATATGGATTCTTGTTCGTTCACAACAACAACATAACTTCTCGTTCATAAATCCGCTCCTCCTCCCACGACGTTGTTTCATCCTCCTCTGCCGGAGCAAGAAACCAAACCTCCTTTTCTGGCACCGGCGAGAGAAAGAACAACAGTCTACGTCATCATCTAACCGATTTTGCATCAGATCTAAGCAATTCTCGTTCAACGACGCGGCGGAACAACGCGAACAACAACAACAACACACTTTTATACACTCATGTTAAAACGATACGACGAGGATGATTGGGTGGAGGAGTTGGTGAATCTCATCTTCAAAACCAAATAGAAGCATTCTATGCAAATCTTGGAGAAATTAACAGATTTAGGTTTATGAATTTTATTGAAGAATTTGAGGATCTTGATGAATCTGAAGAGATTGGTTCTTTTTTCTTTTTTTTCTTTTCTCAAATTTTGAAATCAAGAAATTGAAAAGGATTGTGTGGATTATTGTGGCTTAATTGATCTTTTGGTCCCTTACATAATTTCATGTTTACATTTTGGTCCCATTACTCGTAAAATCCACAATTTGGTCCCTCAATGTTTGCTCCGTTAGTCAAAAAAGTTCATGACGATTAACTTTAACCGCAAATGTCTATGGTGGATCAACTTTAAGAGTGTTCCACCATAGATCCTATTAATTATTTTAATTTAAATCGTTTGATCATTTTTTTAAAGGAGGATCATTGAATTATGCATGTCTATTTTATCTTATAATGAGTCAACAATAACTAATTAATTCTCCCTTTCTTCATTTTCTTCCTCACTATTCTTCAACAACTTCAACTTCACATTCATCAACATCATCATCATCTTCATCATTTACCCAGAATAATGCAGAAACATCAACCATCATCAACAACAACAACATCATCACCATTGATTTCTATCGATTCCTCACATCACTACCATAAATTATTTCCAGATCTGAATTTTTTCCAACAACATATGATCCCAAAAGACTAATTAAGCCAAGTATTCATCAACATTCATCAATCTTCAATCTTTAAAACTCAAAAACCCAGAAAAGTTGAAAACTCAAATTAGCAGTACGGTTACCAATGGAAACACCAAAACCAGAACCACGCGGATAACCACTAATAAATGCTTCTGGAAACACAACAAGCTGGGAACCATAAGTAGCAGCTTCAGCCAACAACCTCTCAGTCTTATCTAAAACAAAATACTCAGAAATCATAAACCAATTCAACACCGAAAATGGGTCAGAAGGTCATGTTGTCCAATTGAAAGAGAAAGTGAAGAATCCAATTGAGAAAATTTCAAATGGGTAGCCATGGAAGAGAAGGAAGAGAAAGATGAAGATAAAGGTGATGACTTTAGAGAAATTGGTCAAGTGGGTTGTGGAGTTGAGAAGAAATAGCCCTTAAAACAGTGTAATTATGTTAGTGGTTGGTGCATGAACACAGTGTTGAAATGGACAATTCCTCCTAATGCCATCAATAACAAATGAATTGATTTAGGCTTAATTGTTCCTTTGATTTTGTTTTGAAAACAGTGTTGGGTTGAGAGAAGAAGAGAATAAATTATAGAAAAATGTTTATAGATTAAGGAAGAAGAAGAGAGAAGATGATGAAAAATGAAAAAAATTAGGTGCTGATGGTTCACTATAGGTATAATGGACATGCAATCAAATAGTTAGAATCATATCAAAAAATTTGGATATTAAAAAACTAACGGAGGGGATCAATTTGACTAACGGAGCAAAACAAGAGGGACCAAAATGTTGATTTTACGAGTTATGGGACCAAAATGTAAACTGAAAATTAATTAGGGGATCATTAATGCAATTAAGCCATTATTTGTGTATGGTTTTTTTTAATTTAAAAATGGAAGTAATAAATAAGATAACATGGTTATGGTTGTTTTGAAGAGAAGAAGAGGTTCTGACGAGGGAAGAAGAGATGGAAGAAGGAAGAAGAAAACCATGGGTATTTTGGGCATTTCACATTTGTCTTGGGTCATTAAGGGCAAAAAAGTCATTTGACTTATGCTTTGCTGATGTGTCTTGAGTCATACCCAGTCACCACATGCCACATAAGCGCCACATTGCTAATCATCCTCCACCTCACCAAAAAAACTTAATTAGGACAAAATTTCAAATGATTAGTAATTGCAGACAAAATGAAATAATTAGTAACTTCAGGAACGCAAATTCAAAAAACCTATAATTGCAGGGACGAAATGCCTATTTAAGCCTATCTTAAATAACAAACTTTCCCTTGTCTCCTTTAGAAGAAAAGAAAAAAACTTCCCCTCTCAATTTTTAAACTCCAACAATATTTTTTTACTACCTCCGTCCCTAATTATAAGACCCTTTAGAGAAATTTTTTTGTCCTTTTTTATAAGACCCTTTGCTATTTTCAACTACATTAATTATTTCTTTACATACATACCCATATTTATTATACATATTTTTCTTCAATTAGAAATAAATAACATATGGAAAACATAAACTAACTTTCTCTCTTAAGGATAAAATTGTAAAAACAATAGTGATTACAAACAACTTTAATACAAATATCGTCTTTCTTAATTCCCTTGATTTTAACAAAAGAGTTTTATATATAAAGACGGAGGTAGTAATAAAGGAATGTTAACGAGGTACAAATTATGGAAACCCAAACTATCAAACTCCCTCGTCCAACACTCCTTATTCCACTTAATAACTCAATACTTTCTTTTGTTTTTGTCATCCGGTCTGCATAAAAAAAACATCAAAACCAATGCAATCATTAATTAGTGTAACTTTTTAAATATTTTTCAAAGATACTCTCATATTGTGAAGCATTAAATACCCACACTAATATTAAAAGAGGAATGCTAGCAACACTCACTTTTGAACACTCTCTTTAACACTCACTCTTTTATTGGTTTAAATCATTGTGAGTGTACACTTTGGAAATAGAACCCACACAAAGTGGTGGGACGTGCATGAATTTCATCCAATAAAAGAGTGAGTATTAGAAAGAGTGTTCAAAAGAGAGTGTTGTTAGCATTCCTCATATTAAAAACAAAAACATTAAATAAAGGATAGAAAGATTTTTTAAGCAATAACTACACCTTAAAAGTTGTGATATTTTCTTATATACTCCATCTGTTTTTAAATATAAACAAATTTTACTTTTTAAGTTCATTTAATTAATGATGTATGTGGTCCATATTATGAACCACATCATTAATTGAATGAACCTAAAAAGTAAAATTTACTTATAATTAGTATAAAGGGAGTATAAGACTGGATGGAATATATTATTTAGAGGGGTATAAAAATACATGAGAGTTACTAACAGTAATCTATGGTTAAATATGCATTTGAAAAACAAAGTTAATGATGTATAAAATCATGTTTAATGGTTGATGAGTTGTGGCATTTTACTATAAGGAAATGTTAGATTTAGCGAACAAACGTATCATGATAACATCACGACCCACTGGCTAAATACCCTCCTCCACCTCTTTTTATGTCAACAACCCATCCACCCCATGTATTCCTATAAATGAAAAGATCCAAAGCTTAAACCAATTTGTGAGAATTTTTGGATGGTTTGCTTAGCGAAAAATAGGTGAAGCCTACGTTACTTCATGATAAATTGGAACTAATTTACCTTTAATGAAAAATATGATTCGATTCTAAAACGAAGGAGATGGAGATCACATGTTGAATGAATGAGATGAAGAAGTTTTATGTTCTTAAAATGAAAATGATATTTGATTGTAAGAAAAAACCCTATCGACTTCTTGAGGAATTGAGGGGTAATTTACCCCTGATGACAAGTAGGATTAAATTATGTTACGAAGAAGATGAAATTCACATGTCGACTGAAGGAGATGAATAAACTTGATGTTCATGAGATGAAATGATAACTCTTTGTAAGTATAAATATGAAGAAATTACCTTCAATTCATCAAAGAGTAATGTAGAAAAAAAACCCGAAAAAATAGCATCTCTATTTATTATAATGATTAATCATGCACGTAGTTCATGATTTGCTACATTTCCTTTTATTAAAGGGGGCTGCTACGGTAAAGTTAGAAAATTGACTTTTTTGAAAAAGTTATTTTGTTTAACCAATAGTATAACTGTCGATGTCATGTCAGCTAGTGTCCTGCTGGTGGACCACTTTAAAACTAAACTTTACTTTATTACAAACCAGTTCTCATACAAAATATTAAGGTGAATTTCAATCATAGTGCACAAATGAGAATCTATGTTTAATTTTGATTTAATCAGGGACACAATTGTAATAAGTAAATATATAATGACACACTTTATGGACAAATGTGCAATACACCATATAATTCGACGTGACATGAATTAAATACACAAATACTCAATGATTGACCATTTAACTTCACCAGAAAAGTCATTCTCATGACTTCACCGTCAAAATGTAATTTGTTCGGTCTAAATTATAACACACTCCATCATATCATATCTTTTTTTAGGAGATTTATCATATCATATATATAGTTGCTCAACTAACCTCAATGTATACGGTACAGTGTACACTCAAAATGACATCATTTTCCAAATTTATCCAAGCATCCCCAGCATCCTGTCTCGCTCCCTGTTTCACTCACCATCATGTCACATTTATTCCAAAAGGACTCAAAATTTATGATGCAACAGCAGTCCAAACCCCAACAAGAAACTGTATCCGTATGTATTGCTGTTTCGTTTGTTCTCACCTTCATGATCTCATAAATTCCACGCTGTAAATAGTGCTGCACTTCACCCTCTATCATATTGATATACATATATACTCCAGAAATTCTCAGTCACGATTACACATTCATCTAAATAATTCTGACGTGCATTATTTGCAACAGAAAGTGTGGGAAGAATTTATGGTGGACAGTTTTAGCAATTTCAATTAGAAATCTAAGCAAGGCAATATCTATAAATAAAAGAAATCAAAGAAAACTACTTATAGATAGTTTGCAACATTCTAAATGATCAAATCATTTGTAATCCATTATACAATCCCATATCGAAAGGGTTCATCATCAAAAACACCAATTTCTATTTGCTAACTAATTAATCAAACATTTTTCTAATTCATCAAACAAGGTTCTAATAATCAAAAGAGCAACTAAACCTCTTGCTTAATTCTTCCAAACAATGAGAGAATCAAGTCTTCTCATTATTTTGGAAAATTCAACTTCCACAATTAATTTTCACTCAATTCAATACTGTTACTACTATCAAGTGTGATAACAAGGGAAGTACAAAAAAAGTGAGATATAAAGAAAGAAAAGAAGAGAAAAAAAAGCAGGGAGATAAGATGAATAATGTGATAGACAAAAATAAGCCAGATGAAGAAACTTAAAAGGAATCTGGAATTGTTACTTTCCAAAAATTATGCAATTCATTTGGATAAAAATCGTACTAGTAGTACTCAAATTCCAATCTTCAAAACCCAAACTCTGAAATTCAAATGGTTTAATATTCTTGAATCAGACTTGCTAATTAAGCTATATATGCTTAATGCACCAAATTTTTAGTGATAGTTGGTTGTAAAAGGAGTTGACTTGCGGTACTTTTTCCTTCACTTTTTGGCACCATACATGGACTCCACCTTCCCATCATTTCCTCCAAGCAACAAATACTTATCTTTCCTTGTCAACCCAGTACACTCAAAACCAAGGACATCACCCAAAACCTTCTGAACATGATTTGCAACCTCAATGGAAGACTTCCCACCAGCCTTGACAGACATCTCTTCTGGTAACCGGTCAAGGAAATTAATCTCATAAACAGGCCTCGGATTCATGAAGAAGAAATAAGGATCCCAGAATTTGACTCCTCGAACAGTGGTTCCAAAGAACATGTTCTGCTTACAATCAACAGCTACTGGCACAATCCTGTCGCTTAGTTCAGCAAACAGAGCACTGAACCGTAGCAAGAACGGTTCACGACAAGTTGTGCCTTCTGGACACACAACAAGATCACCCTTTTCGAGAATTTCAGTGATTCTGGCAGCATCAGCAGCACGGTCGCGGGTGAGGGCTACAGCAGGGATTGGTGACAGGAAGCGGGAGAGTTTGCTTACACTGTAAGTAACACATGAGACTTTACGGCCAAGGGCAATGGCGATGACAATAGGGTCAAGGGCGGTGCGGTGGTTGCAGACGTAGAGGTTGCCGGGTGTTCCTCGTGATGGTGGTGGAGGACGGTTGCCACGGATTACGAGCTTGATGCCAAGTAATTCATAGGTGTAGCGGACAATACGTTCTGGGAGAGGGAGGTTGAAGTAGACTCTGAAGATGGAGAGGATGAAGCCAAAGGGGAGCCATGTGAAGGTGATGATGGCGTTGAGTGGGTCTGGACGCTGTACGAAGCGACCGTCGTGGAAGATGATTCGGCTTTTGAGACGCTCTAGTGGGACTGGTTTTGCTGATTTGCTTGGCGGCACCATGTAACCTTCCTGTTATTCATCATCAATATTAATGTGATTAGATAAAAGTTTAGAGTTTAGGGTCTTTTTGCATTGTATGGTAGTTTTGTTGCAAGTATTTCTGATCAATACGTAATAATATTTGGTCATTTCATTTATCAAAGATAAATACAGGGGAAGTGTCACTGAAAATAACTAGATAGAATTGATGAACATTCACGCAAAAAGCAATGGTAAAAGTTTACTTTCATGCACTGGCTATAGTTGTTCTATAACACAAGTATGCAAGTCTAAGCAAATAACAAGGTAAGCATGAGGGCACGTCAAACACTTGAGTAGGCCTTGAGCAAATTATGAACTGAAGCCTTTTTTTGACAAAGAACTGAGGCCTTTTTAACACTTATGTTAAATAGTATTATGTACATAGAACAAAGTGGCATTCGTGAAAAAAAGAAAAAAAAACCAAAGTGGCATAACAAAGACACAAGAAATTCCAGTAAAAAAAAAAAAAACAAGACAAGAAATTCATTTCATTTTTATTGGCAATATACTGGGGCCCAACAATATGCTCCTTTATGTATTTGTGAAAATAACATTAATTTTGGATAGTTTCTCATGGCGTTTTTTACATGTTCCAATTGTGTAATTTAGGCAAATAAGTGTTTTGACCCCACCAACCTTGACCATGTTAATGGGGGAGGTTGGATGACATTAGAGTATAGGGGTTTTGCATCATATATTATGTGTAAGCAGTACATACGGTCCCTTGTCGGTAAAAATTATAAATGGAGTGATATCGACTACTGAGATTAAAATGAATGAATATTGATGCAAAGACAATAACAGTAAATAACTAAATACTCCTATACTTGGTATATAAATGGAGTGACAGACACACAGATGAAAAGCATTTAGACAAACACACAAATGAAAAAAATTAAAAGAGAAAAGAATTAAATATTAAAAAACTGTGACAAAGTTTTTTCTAGTTCAAAAGAATTTCATGTGTATGTTTGTGCCCAAATATTTTTTATCTGGGATTGTGAGCTAAGATTTGCTCCTAAATATAAATGGAATTTCCTGGTTTGGCAATGTTTATTTAATGTGTAACACAACCATGTGTCTCTTTCACATGAGCTAAACAAGTTAGCTAGTACCATGTTAAAGGAAGACTAATTGGATTAAACAAAACTATATATGATGACTATGATGTAATGATGATGCAAAGTCATCTAACAAATTATATTAAGGAAAGTGAGAGTTAGGCCAAAGATTGCTTTAGCCAAACCAAGATTGGATTAGTAAAGGGTGTTGTCAATTTGTACATTCATTCATTCATTCTGCCATTTCACCGGTTGGGATTGAAATGCTAGCTTTCACTTTAGTATGCACAGATCGGGAATTATATCCTTCTAGGGTCAATTTCATGTATGCTAAGATAGTAATAAAGGGAGCAGTTTCTTGTGGGCTGGTGAGTAGTTCAGAAACCCTATGAGTGAATTAATTGAGTATGAAATTGTGGGTGGCCAATTTCCTACTTAAGAAGTATATGGACCATGACTGCATTAATTAAACAGTGATCGACACTACAGTAATATGAAGACTGAATGGACCACGAAAAGCATAAGCTGGTAGTTGGTTGAGATGGTTAATAAGATGGGTCCCACTTGGTTTACAATTGGCAAAAGAAACAAAATGAAAATTAAACCATTCACTCAACCGTATAAGTTAATGCAACAGCTACTACTACTTCAATTCAAATCCCAATTTAACCCATCATGACCCATGCCCTACGGACACGCCATTGAACATTTGAACCTATCCCATAAATTGATAGTACCATAGGTTAAACGTCACCGACTCCATAATTTAACACGGTTAAAATATAAATATTGATGATTCAGACAGATTCAGAAGGACCCTCAAGTCCCACTCAAATTTTCTTAAGTTTTCTAGTAATATTTTTCTTCACTACTAAGAATCAATTTCAATACCACTGATTTACAACATTCGGGCTTAACCAATTGTGTTAGATTCTGGTCTTTTGTTGTCTAATCCTAATATGAATATTTTAATTGCTTTGGAATCAAAAAGGTCATTAAAATTTTGAAAGAAAAGATAACGTACTCTCATCAATCAATTATCTTGTATATATACCACGGAAACCTAATCAGTCAATTAATGAAATAACTAATAGAGCATGTGGAATGCATGAACACATATGGTAAATAACTTGGGCAAGTAACTATACCACCATCCAGTACACAACCGACACCAGTATAAATGTATAATGTTTTACGTGGCAATTAAGTTAGGAAAAATTCTTTTCTTCAAAAGAAAGTTAGGAAAAGTTAACCAATTTTCAAATGTTACATCTATTTATACAATAGAGTGACGTACTCAAGCATCTGTAAATTAATCAAGCACAACATTTTTCTATCCAAACTTTATACTACTTAGCTTGTTAAATCACCGTAGATCGTCAAAGTTTCAAGAATTATTCTTCTATAATCACAAACCTGAACTAATAGTGTTTAGACACACATATAAACTTTTTACGTGTGTGTCTAAACAATATTGATTTAACCATAGAAAAATACTTCAAATTACAATGTAATTTCGATAAATATATTGTCATACCGAACATGCCCTCAATCAAATGGAAACTGTTATCATCACAAAAAAAAAGTTGAAAATAGTACTGTGCCTTTCGACCATTATTGAAAAAATTTAAATGTCTTTTTCTTAAGGAAAAAAAATAGAACGTACGCCTTAAAAATCATACCATCAATTTACATATATTTTTACATCTTACTGGTAACTCAATCAGTGATTAACAAAGTGTTTATATCATTAACCGATAAATTAAGTAATTAACCTCATCATCTATTAATCAAAATATATACTCATAAACTAACACTAATTATTTTTCATAGACACAGTTAACAAGTGATTAACAAAAATGTTCAATATATAAAAACTTGATAATTAATCAGCAGTAGAAGAAACCAAACCTTGCAAATAGACATGAAATCATGATCAGTTTTACGATCTCCAAGTCCAATATCAGGCACATCATCACCAAACTCTTTCACAACAGCCAAACGCTTCAAATCACCAACAAGAACACCAGGCTTCTTCACAAATCCAGTCGCCTTCTTCGTCTTCGGATTCACCTCGATCTCCGTTCCCAAAACCTTATCCCCGCCAAGATAATCCTTCACAAACGCATCCACCATGACCGTCGGATTCGCAGTCACAACTACCTTCCGTTTACACTTATCAAACACCTCGAAACTCTCTCTCCGTACATCCGCAGCATAAAACCTACACAATCACACATCAAATCGAATCACTATGTCAAACACAACACTGACACGACAACACCAGTAATAAATTACATAAAATGAATGATTTGAACGTAAGAAGTATCGCGTGAGGTAATGACACATGTCAGACACCAAACACGTCTGTAATCAGAGTTGTTGGTACTACAGTCTAATTAAACACGTCTTTCATCAGAGGTGTCAGTGCTAAAGTCTAAGTCTAACCATACACTGAACAAGTCTTTCATCAGAGCCGTCGTGTCGATACTACAGTCTAACCATGCCGAAAAAGAAAACTGTTGAATTGAAGAGCGAAGAGTGAGTTTAGTTAGTTATAGTACGTACCTTGGAAGAACAGCGCGGGAAGCAAGCTCAATATCACGAACTTTGAGACCGGCGAAGGAGATGAAGATAAGTATCTGAATACCGAGAGCTTCAGAAATGAAGAGATAAGCGATGATAACCAACGGAAGGGAGAGGAGAAGGATGAAGCCACGGAGGAGGCTACCAGCTTCAACGGCGACAAGCATGAAGTAAGGAAAAGAGCTTCTCGAAATGAGAAGAGTGCCATCGAGATCAGCGGCAACTGATTCACGCGGCGAAGACGAGGAAGTTTTTCCGTTGCATTCCGATATCGGAGGGAAGCTACGTTTCGGCTTCGGCGGTGACATTTTCTGTTACGGTGGTGAGAGGTTTTGAAGAAGAAAGGAATAAGAGTGAGCGCGAGAGGGGAGGGTGAGGGAACGTTTCGGTTTTAAATGTTGGTTCAGAAAGGTTGAATTACGGATTTAGCCTTGGAGATTCTCGCGGATTTTGTTGTTTTCTTGGGGTTAAGAAGTCATTGCCTTATTCTTTTGCAGTTGCACCAACTAGATTTATGACTAGATTTATTTATTTTTTTTTTTTTTTAGAAAATGACTAGATTTAATATTAGTAAGTGCTGAAAAAACTAGCTAATCAATCTTTTACCATACCATTTATTTTTTTAATAAATCACTCTATTTATAATATTACTCCGTATATATATTTGGGTTCATTTATTTATTTATTACGTAGACCAGGAATTTCATTAATCATGAGAGAAATCATTATAGAGGGTATGGTAGATTTGGTGAGGGGAACTTCCCATCTAAGTTCTTTTACAATTTCTTATAACGAAAACAACATTGCAATTACATAAACGGAAAATAATCTCTAATCAATCTTTGGATTAGAAAATAATCTCTAAATAATCTCAGAAGGAGTATGCATGTTTGAATAACTATCTTTTACATTTTTGCAATGGAGGAGGTTGGACATTAATTGTCCAACACACAATACTTATTTAACATTTTATTTTCTCTATGTTTTTCTCTTCCTTTAACATCATTCTCTTTAAAAACAGTTTTCTTATTTTTATTATTATATGTTTGGTAAAAAAAATAGTGGATAGTTAGTTTGCTAACTTAGAGGATATATCTATAAGCTAGTTAGTTTATAGTTGATAAATTAACTGATTGAATTTGTAATGTTTGATAAAATTAACGGTTTAAGTAGCATAAAAATATGAAACGACATTCCTTAAAAAAATAAAATGACATAAAATTATATATTTATTAATATTTAATTTTTTTTAAATTAAAATTACAAGGATAAAATTAAGATAAATGGTGATAAGTTAAAAGCTTTTAAGTTATAAACTACTTGAATTAGTTTATAAACTAGTCTAAATAAGCTATAGACTCGTGAGAAAATATTTATGATCAAAAGAATTTTTTAATCAAATGAACATATAAGGTATAAACTATAAGCTTCAAAATGAATCTTATCAACGTGTTTTTTTTTTAAAGAATGAATCTTATCAACATTGTGACTAGTTCTTTATTTTATTTCTCCTTAAATTAAGATCTGCTGCATTTTAAGGGGAGTTGTATCCAACTTTTGTCAATCGTCATACACACACAGTAGGGACATGCATGGAGGATGGGTGGCAAAAGAAATTAATTAGTCTGCTTTGGATAAGATTTCATTAACCGTAAACGTTCTTTTTCATCGTTTTAAAATGTATATTGAAAAAATGCGATATTTATTTTAATATGGATGGAGTAATACACAACATTGATAATTAATTTTTTAGTTATTTATGATAAAAATTATTTTAATTTGATATTTTAAAAATAATTATTAAGATAAATTGAACATCTTATACACTAACATTTTGTATAAAAAAAAAAAATACTAACATTTAAATTCATATATTAGTTAAAAAAAACATGGTAAAAATAAGTTATACGAATAATACACCCTCCAATCACTATTGTAAGCACAAATCAATATTTTAGATTCATTCATTAAATTATGTATGTGGTCTATAATAAAGATCATATACATAATTAATTGAATGAATTTAAAATGTAAAGTTTTACTTATAACAGTGTATACATTATCAAATTACAACATTTATTTAAGAACAAAGAAAATATGTTTTTTAAAATTTAAAGACTAAATTTAGTGTCTCATAATTTTCTCGCAATCCAATTTACTTAACAATAACCATGTTCCTACGACAACATTTTTATTGAATTACCACATTTTTCATCAGAACGGGAGAGTCAACAATGAAAAACTATCAGAGATCAAAGTCTTCCCCTCTCTTTTCAACTTATATGGTTGAGCTACATGTACTTTGCTGTTTCCCATAAGCTAATAGCGAGATAAATCGGTTTAAAGTTCGGTTACCACCCATTCTTAATTGCGTGCCGTTTTTGGTTGGTTAGTTGCAACTTCCAACAGAAAAATACTGCAGTGGGTCTTTTTATTTTAAAAGTTGACTAAAGAGACAGCAATTCTATTCTTCAAAATTTTAAAAAATATTTGGTATTTTAAAATTATGTTGGCACCGATATTCTAAAGAAAAAATTAATTTAAATTTCACTACATAAATTAATTAAACAATATTCTGTTTCAAAATGATGGCCGTTCTTCTTACAAAAAATAAGGGTCTTGCTTGCCTAGAGGCACAAAGACACAAGTTAGCATGACCATAATATTAACTATTGACTAACAAGTGTCATAAATGTATATGTGTACAATGATTCTTCCGTCTTAAAATAAACAACTTTTTTAACTGATGTACACATGTCAATGCACATATTTAATCTTTAATACTTTTAATTACTCCATCCGATCACTATTATAAACAAACATATTTTTTGAAGTTTATTGAATAAGTGATGTATCTTGACCAAATTATTAGTCGAGATATATCAATTATTCAATAAATACTTAAAAAAATATTTACTTAGAATAATGATTAGCACTGGCAGGGGAGTAGCTGCAGAAGATGCATGAAGCAAATTCACTTATTGTAACAAACTAAGAAGTTGATCATACTTTTCCTGGGAAATACTAGAACTAGGAGAAGAAGAAGCATCATTTTATTTTCCTGATTGTGCCTCAATCTCAGCAATACTACTTGAGGCATTTACACAAGATCTGTGTTTTGAAAAATTAGGATGTCCATGCTTCTGATAGCAATATTCAATGGTATGGTTATTCTTGCCACAAAATGTGCAATGTCTAGGTGGTCTGAATCCATTGGAGTAACCTCTATCTCTTCCTTGAGGTTTACGTGAATTAGCAACATTAATAATGGATAAAGGTTCATCAATGGAGGAAGATAAGGAAAGATTATTGCTTTCTTCCTGAATAACCAATGAACATACCTTGTTAATAGAAGGAAGTGGATCAAGCATAAACATGTGAGTCTTAAAAACATTGAACTGATCATTCAAACCGGTTAAAAATTGGATAACTTGATCTTCAAGCATGAAATAACGAGCTTCTCTCATAGCAGCGCAACGACATGGATTAAGACAAGTACAATGAGGCATAAGATGATGAGAATTCAACTCTTTCCAAAGAGTTTTTATTTCAGTGAAGTATTCCAACACTAATTTGGAACCTTGTTTCAAGTTGTTGATTTTGGAAAGAAGAGTAGCTATGCGAATTCTACCAACTTTTGAGAAACGTTCCTTGAGATCTAACAAAGCATCAATGGTGTTTTCATGAAAAACGAGTGTTTGTGCAATCTGAGGTGACACAAAGTTGATAATCCAAGATTGAATTAGGTGATTTCATCGTTCCCACGTGTTTCGATTCAAATCATCTTCATCAAGAATCTCCATGGATCCATCAATAAACTTCAATTTATTTTTCGCACCAAAAGCTCGAATCATCGAACAACTCCATGCGAGATAGTTCAGTCCATCCAATGGAGGAGCAACAAGAACAAAATTCGGTCCTTCACTTGGATGAACGTAGAAAACGGATTCAGTATCAAGTTGAGTTTGGAGAGGCATGATGAATCACAAAGTAGAACGAAGAAGAAATTGAGAAAAAAATCAACAATATGCAAAAAAAATTGAGGTAAAATCAAGAACAAGCAAGAAAAGTTGCGAAGAAACAATGGATGATCACAAGATTTTCTGCAAAAATGGATGAAGATCCTTAAAAACATGATGAAGATGAAGTTGTAACTAACTTTTTTTTTTGTTGAAGGAATTGTAACTAACTTTCTAACAACCTTCGGCCATGGAAATGAAAATAAAAGCTCTAGATACCATGTTATGGAAAGTGAGAAATGGAAAATAGCTTCATTTGTCATAGATGTGAAAGAGAGTACATAGAGTATTTATAGACAATAGGTAAAGTACATTAAGCCTAATTACATGCTAAGTAACAAGATTAAACCTAAGTACATTAAGTAGCTTGCACCTCAAGTAAAGAAGGAGCAATGTGGTTATTTTGTTCTTCTTTCTCTAATACTTATCTAGGGGATCCATAGAATGTATTTCTCTTGAGTTTTGATCAGACAAGTACTTGCCACGCTAGATTTTATTTATTTATTTTATCTAACTTTCTAAATTTTCAATAATTTGTGATATTTCCGCATGCAACTGCAAAGACAAATTTCTTTATCACAATTTTTGATAGTGCAATACTTTGAATCAATAGATGCGACTGCATTTGGTTTCAATATTGTAGATTTAAATTTGAAGTATACCAACTTGTCAGGCAGACTACCATAAAAATAATTATTTCCTAACATGCTGATGATTGGTTTCTTTTACACAATTTAGAATTTCAGATTACAATCAATAGATGTTAATAAATTGGTTCAACTGGTTTAGCAAACCAGCCAAAATCTTGGTCCAAAACAGAGTTATCAAATCAATATCTAATCTTAAATTAGAAGTCTCTGAATACCATTAGTCATTGACAATTCCAGACACTTAACGGGTATCCACGGGTATAATATAAAGGTATTTAACTATCCTTGACTTTGCGTATACGGACAGAGATTTGATGGTAAGGTACCCGTTACTTTTTTCGTGTATGATTATGTGAAGCTACCTTACAGAACACGGTACTTTGAATCGTAAGTGTAGAAGATTGAGAGATCATCCAACATGTTAGTAAAAGCCAACAAAGAAATTCATAAAAAAAAAAGAAAAAAAAAGCCAACAAAGAAATAAAAGAATTTCTGACATATTTGCTGATGGAATAGTCCTAGAAGAAGATAATGTCTTTAGAATAGGTGATCAATTACACACACATATAATGAATATAAGCTTATATATAAGTTGAAATATCATATATATGAAATTCAACATAAAGATCAAGGTCATTTATTTTGTGGTTGGCCATACAAAGTTCAAGTTATCAATCCCTCAACAAAAAAAAAGGCAAAATGATGATTACTGTCTCATTGTACATAATCAAACAAATTGTAACATCCATCATCAGTCTTCACAAGATCAATGTCATTTATTTTATTTCCTCATAACAATGGCTTCTTCCACTCTACATTCAAGTAACTCTCTAATTTTACTCAGTCCAATTTCACTTCGAGACCTATAATTCAAAAATATCCACAAGACTAGAAGTAAAACAACCAAACATAAAACATGCACAAAAGGAGAAAATGAATGCATAATGAAAATGGTCAACATGGTATTAGGATCAATAGATTGACAAATAGATAATCATTCACACATGTTATCATGACATGACAAATTTTTTAAAACAACATACATGAATTACCATAGATTCAAACAATTGAAAATAGTAAAAAGGAACTTAATTCCAACAAGTTGAAGTCAAATTTTCAACATAAGAGAATCGACATAGTTTGCCCGAAATTCTAATTTTCTTTACTTTATTTTCTCTCTTATTATAGATAACTGCTTGGTCATCTCCACGATATGCTAACATCAAGGTATCTCCATTCTCATAAAGGCACAATGGCAACAACAATGGATTACCGCGTCTAACCGGAAGGTTATGAATATCAAGATTAAAGTAGTCAACTCTAAATAATTGAGACCAAGATTCTTGAAATCCAAACTCTTTCATTTGCCATATAACAAATTCAGTTTGCTTGGAATCATGCGAAAAGCAAAGTCGATCCAAAAGAACCTGACGAGTTGGCTGAAAGCATGGGATCTCATCAAGACCAAAAGGCAACCAAAATTGCATGTATGTCTCAGTTGAAAGATCAAAGGAAACAATCTTGAATTGATCAACATGAGTAATAGACTTGTGATCATAAAAAGGATAAAAATAGTTTTGAATAGCCAACCAGTAAATAGTGCCTCTCAAATACACACCATTATTAAATGGAGAACTAAGAGGAATCAAAGGAAAATTTGTTAATATTTCTCCAACAATCATCACTCAAACTGAGAACTCTGATCTGACTTCTCCATAGACCATTGTTGTCTTCATCATCTTGTATTGCGCGAAACTCCACGACTTTGTAACTTCCAGTTAAAATGTCACAACCAAAAGTGAACTTCAAAGAGCCTAATAGAGACCGTTGTTGGTTATATTCATGATCACAACTCACAAATGCTTCAGAACCAAAACTGAACTTCAAACCGTATAGCTGAAGCTTATAGTCATGATATGTCCCAAATGCTTTAGATCTTGTTGCCATGGCAGGGTTCAATATACGGAACCAGTACTTATGATACCCCATATTTTTAGAACAGAAAATAAAGCATACCAATCCGTTGCAGGAATTAACAACCTTGCAGTTGTCATTCAAACCACCACCGCGGTGGCAAAAGTCACCGGAAACAGTGATGGATGGATTCTGGAGTAAACGAGCTACGGGAAGGGATTGGACAGTCTTCATAGGGTATACCCAACATGGTGGTGTGAATATGAGGCGCGGGGACTTTATTTTTTAGACGAAAGTTGGATTAGAGATGAAAGTGTTCCATGACTTGCTCACGCATTTGAATCTGACAATGGTTTTAAAGTTAAGGAGTGATAGGATTTCAACAATGAGTTCCTCGGGAAGGAACACCATCGATAATGGTAGCTTCTTCTTTTTCTTTTCCTTCCTCTTCTTCCTCATCCTCATCAACTTGGAATACCTCATTATCTTCTTCAACCTTTAGAAGGGTTTCTGAGTTTGGCGATGGATGAGTAGTAGTGGTTTAGGTTGAAGTGTTGAACCCTAACAAAACAAAAGCAAAACAATTTGTGCTGCAACAAGAATATATATAGATTTGAAAATTGCTTTTCTGACATCCATAAGTTCATAATGACACATGGAAATTACGTAAAAGCCCTCAATGGCAGTTAACTGTCACTCGAGTAACCGGCAGCAGTAAACAGAACCAGTGCAGTCTGCACTGTGATTTCCAGCCATTTTGGCCTGTTTGTACCTGTAATTTCAAACGGCAATTCCGCATGAAAGCAAACCGAAAAAACAACATCTAGCAATCATAAACATCAACATTTCATAGTTTATTAATTATTCGGTAACATTACACAAAACCGAAAATGCGTTAACGTTTCACGATTGTTTCAAATTCGTCAAATTGTCCACAATATACAACACATTACACGTAAAGTACATTAATTTCTAATAAATGCAAAACTCAAATATATATATATATATATATATATATATATAATTCATTAAAGGTTGGTTACATATTATCCAAAAAAATTGTTCATTACATTATATATCCCAAAAAATACGTCGGCGCATATCGACCAAAAAACGGATGAACACCAACCAAAAAGTGTCATATTTCACCTAATGAAATTAAATCTTCTAAATGTCCCACAACATCTTCAAATTCTTCATTTGCTTTAACCAGAGTGTCATTCAACAAAATAGGATTGTCTTGATTTGTTGGTTTTTTTGGTGGAACCGGTCTCTCTCGTAGCTCAATCTCCATGAGTGTTCGGAAACAATCATGTTGATCCAAGAATTCATCCTCCGATGTTGTCGCCTCATTGCTCCTATGATTATTCCACTTCGTGGATGATGGAGGTAGTGGGCAACCATCTTTCAACGAAAGAAGGACAAAATGATTTGGGATTAAACCAAGGAAAATCATGTTACTTTTCGGGTTAACCGAAGGCCGACCTCTAAGTGGGAAAAAAGTCTCGGAGACTCCAATATCAAGGGTAGTCATCTCTACCACCAGCCTATTGTAACAAGATGCAACGATGTGTCCCATATCTGGCAATGTCAACCATTTGTCGGGAGGTGCAAAACTACTAGCATTTTTGGGAGGATGCAATCCATCCAAGATGTAGTTGTAGCGGGACTCGCTCGCATATATCTCGATGTATTTGTTCCTATGCTCTTTCAAATCTTTAATAACTGCTCTCTGCACTATAACATGACTTTCTTCCGTCAAACCCACGAATTCGGCTATAACCCTAAACCCACAATATCCATCGCCAATAACATCCACCATTCCCTCAATGTATGGTCTCATGAATTTTGGCATGTAATACATAGGACTCTATGAATCATAATTTCTTGAAACCAAGATAGGCTTAGGAACCGGAACCGGAGAAATGCCAATGCGAGCACCTTTTCTTTTAGGTTATGAAGATTTTTTTCGTGGTGAAGATTGACTTTCCGGATGTTGAGATTCAATAGTCTCTCACGAAGATGGGATCCTACGTGTCGTTTTTGGTGTAGATTTGATTTTTTTTTTCTTTGCTCCTTTGGTTTATACCGTTCTTGGAGGTGGTGACAACATTGTGGTCTCCGAAAACGCTAACAACCGCAAACCCTCTTTGATTTCTAGTTTCATTTGGAATGGAACTCTTTGGAGACGTTCTTGAATACCACTCCACTCCTCCGCGACCAAAAACAAATCTTCATTACTTTCTTCTTCACCCATATACAACTTATGCAAATGCGGGTGTATCTCATACAATCGAATGGGCTTGTTGTGACGGATTTTTATAGCAATGAAGCAGGCACAAGGTAGGCCATAGAACGTCCTTATAACACAACCGCAAGTTCTCTTGTCAATGCACAAGGTTTTCTTAACACGCTCTTCTTCCAAAAAAAATAAAGTTCATGGCTTGTCTAGACATGTGACCCCCCAACCCAGAGTACAAAGTGACATCTTTGCATCGATGTTTCAAGACCGTAACGCTCCTACCAAATGATGATTGTATCTCCCCAAATCTATTTGCCAACATCTCATCTATTTTTTGCCAACAAGTACCCAAATCACCCTTGGAGGTGGACATATATTCCTCCACCACACCATGAGCTCCTTCAACTCTGTTCGTGGTCCTGCACCCAAGATGTAACACAAGGTCTGTCCATGCCCTCACTAATTTATTCTTAAAAGGCTTCAAAATGGTTTCTTGAACATAGAGAAGAAACTTTGGATAATCCTTACAAGCATCTTAGAATTCCATTAGATTACCCTCATATAACTCTTGAGTAGGAGATTCAACCAATTTTTTCTCATGCATCAAATATGGTATCAACTAACTTACTATGCTTCGCCTCGTCGACAATCTTCTTTTGCCCATCCACTACCACAACATTTTGTTTAACTTTACAATGGATGATGATTCTTGCCCTAACATTTTTGCCAACATGGAAATAACAAAGTATTGCACTACTATCAGGGAGAACATTTGCTACGGCATTCATCATACTCGTGTCCTTGTCGGTCACTACCACCTTAGGCATATCACTATTTGGTTCAAGAAGTTTAAGCAACATTTGCAAAGCCCAAGTAAAGTTATCCTCTTTCTCCGGCGTCATAAATGCAAAACCAACCGAATATGTCAAATAGGTTGAGGTGACTCCAACTATTTCAAACAATGACATCCTATACAAGTTGGTTTTGTACGTGGAATCCATTAGCAAAACAGTCGGAAATTTTTTAAACAACTTTACCGACATTGGATGAGTCCAAAATATGACTTGAACAGTTTTACTTTCACATTTTTCGCTTATGTAATAAACATATCCATTCTCTTCAAACTTTGAGATTAGATATTGCATCTCCGTCAAGTCACCCCTTTTTGCCTTTTTGAATTTATGACGTTCATTGTAGACTTGCTTGATATTTGGCATGGACTCTTTCCTTTTCTTCTTCAAATTTGTCAAAATATATTTTGGTTTCACCGAAGAATTGGTCAAGTCATGTACAATTTTCTTGTCGTCCTCCATTAATCTTCCGGCAAGAAGGTGCCCTGCTACATACGGCACCATCTCATGGTTGTGAACGCCATTAAGAATAGTCAATTTCCAAGCATTGTCTTCCCTGACAACATATCCAAGCACCTTGAACAAACACCCGCATTTTCTTGATCTTGTTGCTTCATGCTTCACTTTTCTATTTGGTACTTTGTGCTCGTCGCTCCGTTCACAAACCAACTCCAACATAGCATTTCTACCTTCACAAGATCTTCTAATGAGAACCGTAAATCCAACCCTATTTGCTGTCAACGGACCCAACCGAGCAATTCGTCCTTATCTTTCCATGTATCTCGGGTCGAAAAGAAATGAGTCGTGTCCACTTCGTTGTCACAAAGTTTCCACACATCGGAATTGACGCTCGAAGCCTCAATTTTAACGGAAGCTTCAACCTTCACGGAAGCTTCGACCTTAATGGGAGCTTCAACCTTAACGGAATCGACAACGCTAGGTTTTCGATCACCCAGATCATCACCTGCATTCCCAACCATATCTATAAATAAACAACATATAATTGCTAACATAATCAATAAACATGTATCTAATATCATATAATAACATAAACAAACCAAAAAAAACAAAAGAAAAAAAATTGAAAAAATAAAAATTTGGCAGTAGCACTGCCAATTGAAGTTTTAAAATTTTTTGTAAGTGTTGGGCGGCAGTTAACAGCCGCTGACACCCAGCGGTAGTTAACTGCCGCTGATGTTCGTCACAGTACAAAAACAAAAACCAGCAAACCAATCAAATGTAAACTCATTAAAACTTGCAATACATGTTCTTTGATGCATATTGTGTGTAGAAACGTCCTAGCAATCGATCAACAATGATTTGGAACAAAGATTTTTGAAATGGGATTTTTTGTGGAATGGTATGGTGAGGTAAGGTGTTGAGTGAATAGGACCTAGGGGTTTTCTGGTTTGGGGGGGGGG
>Ga0228711_1003971_pt1 | contig 22938 bp, 13 predicted proteins | sample MedpolnodulmetaG_2_FD_177996 | JGI IMG/M metagenome (GOLD analysis project Ga0228711, IMG submission 177996) | Root nodule microbial communities from Medicago polymorpha collected in Santa Monica, California, United States - brown nodules | ecosystem: Host-associated > Plants > Roots > Nodule...
ATATTTTCTTTTGTGTTTTTTTTTTTTTTTTTTGTAATTTCATCGATAAATCATGCAAGTGTATATAGTGCATTCTTTGCCACTTCAAAAGAAATACAAGTATATATTCACGCTTGTTGAAATCACAATATTGTATTATGAATTTAATTATAGTGCATAACTTTTATCCTTCGATATAGTGACTATGATCTTAGTGTATACGGTGTAGAATATGTAAGAGAGAACTTCACCAAGAAAGAAGGAGAGAGAGAGAGAGACCGACCTTAAAGCTTCCAAGAGGCTTCCATGGCCAATCAGTGAGAATTCCAGGCCTTGATGCCATTATCTATACGATTTTCCTTTTGTGTGTGTGTTTTGGAGAACATGCATATAACTTTATTTATAGACAACTTTCTGAGGTATTATTACATGCTCACAAGACCAAATTAATAGTGTTTGGACACACACATATAAAAAGATGGTCCTTAAAATATTCAATCATTTTTTTATCAATTTCCTCTTTACTATTAAAAAAATATTTCTTTATGTGTATGTGACCAAACACTTTTTATTTGGTCATGTGACCATATTAGAATTTCTCCAACAATTACACCAAATCACGTGGGCAAATAGCCACGTAATATTCTTTTAATGATATTTTTCTTTACTTTCCTCCATAACCAAACTAATATGTCATAATATAGTATTCCATATATGATATATTCAACCTTTTTCTTTATGGTATTGCTTGCCTAGTGCCTACTATGTTGAATTATTAATGGATTATTACTATATATGTTATCATCATTTATTGGCCTCACCAAATTACATCATGGGTTGGAAGATCATGATAACAAAACATTAATTATAGACCTATAATATTGGCATATATTCATTCATTTTTCTCTCAATCTTCAATAAACACTACTAGAAAAAGGAAAATTAGCGAGAGAAACTAGTGACGGAAAAAATAAAATTCCTCATAAATTCCTTGGTCACAAAATTTAGTGACGAAATTTCACGTTTTCCCTCACTAAATATCCCTCACTAATTTTTGTTTTTTTAATAGTGAAAACCAGCTATTTTTTTCATATGTGAACTCTGCTTTCGGGTGCTGTCATCAATTCATGTACGAATATATGTCTTCTCGGCAAAAACACTAATAATAGTTTAATCTTGTGATAGTTTTTACTTTGTTGATAAAATTACCCTAAGAGCGTTTTCTTTTTAAGAAGACAAAATGATATATCAAGGAGCTCCAAACCCACGTGAGGAGGGTTAGACTAGAGTTCAAGAGAAGATATTGTCACAATATAAATCGACACACATCTTGTTAGAGACAAAAGTAAAACACTAAATGGAGTTAGTCCACCACGGATGAAAAACAAATGTTAAGTTAATTTGTTTTGCTTGTAACCACATAAATGAGAAGAGTTTGACGTTGTCAACAAGCTTCTGCAAAGGCTGTTCGTTTTGTTGAAAAATACATCTATTCCTTTATTTATAAATAACCTAAACAAATGTCATACAAATCACATGGAGTGCAAACTGAGTTTTTCAGAGTCGTTGGATAAATTTATAAATTGCTGAAAATGATCAAAAAATAGGTAACTTCTCTGCCGTAGAAATGCCTAACCGAAGGCAAATATGCGCCTGCATTTTGCGATTAAATATGCAACCCACAAACAAATGATTGACGATTTCTTCAAGACCACAACCACTCGAGAAAATGCCTGAAGCATGTGGAATAACGACGATGCTTTGGTAGGTGATTTAATCTGAGTTTCCACAACAACAATGAGACCTTCAACGACGCTGCTTTGTTCCAAACATAGTCATAGTATATTGACCTATCATTTTGCACCATAGATGAAAGCAAATTATAGGCTCCTCGAACTGAGTATCCTTTACCTGGATCTAGGCTCCAATCCCATTTATTTTCCACTTCATCTTGCAAGAAAATGTTGGACAACAAGAGACTACACTCCTTCATCTGCTCCTCCTCACAAGCCAACCTAATGTACACATCTTAGACACCGTCATAAACTGTTATCTGATAAGTCATACAACCGTCTTAACATGTCACGCAACAGTCCTCTCACTAACCATTGATCTCACCATAATAAAGTTTTGGTTTCATCACCCATTTCCCTTACCAAACTTGCGTCATACCAACTTCCCACCCCGAATCCTTTACCTCTATGAATGGCGAAGATATCCTTCCACCACCTAGAACCCTTTCTCCCTCCTTCCTTTTCCCCGCCCTCCTTCACCCCATACCTAGATACTGACACCTTATACCAAACAATCAACTACTCCACATGCATTCTCCAACACCACTTTCCAAAGAGAGTCTAATTAAACATATCCTTGAAACCCCAAAACCCTCTTTATTCTTATCGAAGCAAATAGTATCACATTTATTCTAGGGTATTTTTCTAGCATCCTCACTGGCCCAAAGAGCTTTGTTTTTTTACTAAGATCTCTTTGTCAAAAAAGTTACAATGTTGAATATATGATGTCAGCATCAAAATAATTAGTGACACCAAATAAAAAATAAAAACTAGAGCTTAAGTTATCGAAAAAGCCACTATTGAACATTTGAGTGTTTGAGTGCTCCACTGATATAAGTCGCTTAAAAAAAGTTTTATTTTTGGATTTCATCTATAACCCTACCAATAATAAGAACGAGTTAAACAATCATGTTGACCAAATTCTACATAATTGTGGCGCTTCTATATTGACTGTATGCATGTCAACCAAATCAAATGAAAACATTCTTTCAATTTCTTTTCAAGAGAAACCAAACATTGGAACCGTACCCCATGATAAAAACAATTATTTTTCATTCCACAGCTAATTCGCAACCAAGATTAAATATCCACCAAAAAAATTAGAGACCCGACAATCAAAGAATAATAAATATTTAGAGGTTTCATTCAAATTACATCCAGCCACACATGAATGCAATGTTAAGCATTGCATTCCTCTTCGAATTATCTTTAGTTGAAAGACAATTATGCAATAATCTCCAGGAAAACACGATATCTTTGATGGAACCAACTTACTCCAAGTAACTTTATACAAAGGAAAATCATCAATTTCTTCAAATATTGATATCAAGTCATAAATTTGATGTTTTAATTATATACTCCCACCCCCTAGTTCGAGGTATTATCACAAGATCATCAAATATAAAATGTTTGGACTCTCATATAAATATATTTTTTATAATAACAAAAAATAAATTGATAAAAAACAATTAATAGTTTGGGGGATAAATCTCTTTATGTATATTCCCAAGCATTTTACATGGTGTTGCGGCCATATAGAAGAATACCTCCCCTACTTCATCCTCCTTATGCACTGTTTAATCAAACTTCATGTTTTATATATCTATGTTACATAAAGTCATATTTGACTATTTAAAAAGATAAATTACATCTTCAATTCATTATGATAACAACTACATTCATTAGAATGGTTGTTATAATGTTTGCTCTATCAAAGTTAACATGATCGTTTTTAATTTTTATTTAACAGTGTTTTTTTTTAGTATATCGTTCACTAACAATGGAGACAAATTTGTAATAAAAGTGGAATATGAACGAATGTTGGTTTACGATGTAAATTAGTAGTAACAATTTAAAAATAGATGACTAATTTGACACGGAAAAAGATAAAAAGATTGATTTGATAGTTTTGCCTCTTTACTAGTATATGTGTAATTTATTTTTAAAACAAAGGTGATGCATTCAGCACCACTCAAAATTTTATAACCAAAAAATTCCTAAAAATTCCACCAGATGCTGCATTATTAGGATTATTCACAGCTGCTCCATCAATGTTTACCTTTATCCAACTCTGAAAAGGTGGAGACCAAAGAACTTCTTTGACGATGGGAGCCTAACTCATACATAAAAATTGCAGATGTTTTCTTTGTGTTGTTACCAGTGGAGCAGATTGTCTTGGAATCTAGCTTGATTTCTTCTATACCAAATGACATTCAAAAGATTTATGATGCATGCTTTGATTACCACTTTGCACTGAGGAGTCCAGTTTCTGTCACATAAATGCCAAATATCATGAATTGCAGTGAATTAATTGAAGAGTTGTGTTTAACATTGTGGCCAACCAAGACCAAAGTTTTAGAGCAAATGAACATTCAAAGAATAGATGGAATGTTGATTCAGTACAATTCGTAAGGGAAGAGCACATTGATGGAATATTGCAACCTAAACTTTTGAGGTTTTTATCTGTTGAGAGCTTATCATGCATCAACCTCCAAACTAGAAAGGGTTTAGAGGGAGGGATATGAAAGTAATTCAAATTACAAAAACTTGTGTGATTTAAAAATAAAATAAAAATTTGATTGAGAAAAAAGATGAAATTGTAATAATTTAAAATAAAGTATAAAATTTTATATTTCAAATTTGGTATGAACTTTATATAATGCATAGATATTTAAAAAAAATCCAGTTATCTTACGAGAAAAGTGATAAAATTGTAAATAAAATAATTGTAAAGTTGAAAGAAAATAAGGTTAGGAAAAAAATATTAGAAAATATAATTGTAAATGATATTAATAATAATCACATTAGAGAAAATAAAGTTATGAAAAGAAAATTATAAAGAACGAAAAAATGTTAAGATATTGAAAAGAAAAAAAAAATCAATATATTTTGTTTATAAGGTTGTTGTACATGATGAACATAGGCTGTTAGGACCAATTACTAGCCCAATAATCAAACATAGGCCCAAAGGAAGACAGTATCACAAAAGACAATTGCTATTTCGACACCTATGAAAAGTCAAAGAGCATACTTTTTAAATTGGATGAACGGATTTAAAAAATGTCTCAACTGATCTCAAAAGTGGAAAACGGTGGTTAATTGCGTTCTGTGAGTGCTTGAGAGCAATCACTACGTGCCTAAAGAGCAAGCGTCTTCACATAATGAACACAATAAGTTCATTAACAAAAAACCACATGTGTAATTTGGACAATACTTATGGATAGTTATGTTGATTGATTTACGACAGTTTCTTTTCCAACCATACTCTCTTCTCACACGCCCTCAAATATTCCAAAAATACTCCTTTAAATTATATAATCTGAACTTTTTGGAGATTTTCGAATTATACAATTCGAAAACTAATAAAAACAAGAATTCTTATTCTAAATGATATGAAGTCTCTGCTTACCACTGCATTGTTCCTACATAAATAGCACATCAATTTTGGGGAGAGTACGAGTGGCAGCATTGACCATGCTGTCATAACACACTCTAAAAAAATTATGAAAAAAAATGTAAAGCGAAGAATGAATGGAAATGTTTAAGAATGCAATGTTATTTATAATCATAAAATGTTCCTAGACAGTAACTACCATCAAAGAAAATATTTAAAATGTTTAAAATGCATTACACACCACAAACCATCCAAACCTTGTTTGTAACACCACAATCCATTCTAGGTTGGTTCAAATTATATAATCTAAACTCATTCTCAAAATATTTTGGATTATATAATCTAAACAAGTCCGAGAATATGTTAAAACTTGAGATTTGACAAGGTTCAACAACATACATACATTAAACATAACAATTTCAACAACATAACAAAGTCAACATCATAATTCAAAAATGTAAATCAACATAATAAAACACAAACACAATGAAGCGTCTAAGTCGATTCAAACTTTGCTGAAAAAAATATAGAGAACATGATTCTCACGTCGTTGTTGTTCAGGAGCTTCATCTTGGTGAACCAAACACTTCCATATGAGTTTATCTTCGATGATACTCAACACTATTGACCCTTCTTGTATCTCCGTGGTCGAGAAGGTCATTAATTTAGTCACGTTGGTCCTTCAAGTTAAACGATGTGACATCAACGTGGACTCCAAATAAATTAGATTACCTTCCATTGTAGTACACTACTACTAGCTTGGTGTTTACATCTTCTAGATAAGTGTTCATGGTTCTTCGTTGTGTTTTGCAAATGAACCAAATACACTAATTTAAGGAAGTTTGTTTGCCTCGTGAACCACTAAAATTATCGGTGTAATGTAAACCACATAAAAATCACGTACTTGATTGGTTTGGATTTCAAAATTTGAAAACTACTGATCCCTCCAAAATGCAAGTTTTAACACAATTTGAGACAAGTTTGGATTATATCATCCAAAATAATCTGCAAATGATTTCGGATTATATAATCTCAACCTGTCCAAAATGTGGATTGTGGCGTGGTCAATACGACTGGCTCATCTAACATGTTTTTTTTCCATGGACTGGACAACCGGGATTGACCATGTTTTTTTCCCTTCCCTTGACTCATCGTTACATACTATGACAACATTGACCCTATGAATACCCACTCATTCTTCACAAATTCTCATTTCAACTAACATTCTATCATTTTATTTTATACATTTCTTCTGAGTGGTATTTATGATGTCAATGTTGCACCGTTGGCCTTTCATACGAAAGTTTCTCTCATCTTGTAGGGACAATATGAATGGTCAGAGAGTGAAGGTCCACTTTACAAATTTGCACCAAAGATTGGTTTGGATTTGCGATCCGTATGGATTTGAGGTTGCTTATCAGAGTCTCTTTCTCCTATTTTGTCATCTTGTATTTTCATCTGCTCCCTTTTGAGGATGTGCAAGATGCATGAAAAACCTTTCTCTCCTTTCCCCTCCATCTTCTTATACCACAAGTTCACCTTTAGGTGTCTACCGATTTGATACAATAATGATTTTGTTAATGTAAATGTGCTATGAACTATTGATCTAATATTAAAATATGTTCAATTATTGATAATTTGTATCATGTTTCTTTAAATTCTGTCATTTTTTTCATATTCATATATGTCATTTTAATGTTGATGTCAATGTTGTTTTGGAAACCTGGTTAAACATGAAACAAATTATATAATCCAAAAATCCCAACAAGAAAAAGTTCAAATTATATAATCCAAATAAAGATATTTTTGAAATTGAGTAGAGCACGTAAGAAGAGAATTAAAATGCGGAAATAAATAACCTTAATTTACTCCCTATGTTTGAAACACAAGCACATTATAAAGATTTTTCCTTGCTCAAAATAATATTTCCTTCGTTTCAAATTATATGTCATTCTAGTAAATTTCGTCAAAAAAATGTCATTCTAGTCAAATTTGTTTGTTTCAAATTATATGTTATTTTATAATATCAAGAAATCATTAATATTTATTTTCCTATTATGTCTCTTACTATTTATTATTTTTTCAATTCTTTTAATTTATGTTTTTCATACCATTAATGAATAATATTTTGTAAAACAACTCACAATTACTATTTTTTGTACAATATTAACTACACCCTCCAATCACTATTATAAGCAAAAATCAACATTTTAGATTCATTCATTAATTGATGTATATGATCTTTATTGTAGACCAGATACATCATTTAATGAATAAATCTGAAATATTGATTTTTGCTTATAATAGTGACCGGAAGATGTACATTTCTTAATCTCTGTAAAATTGCTAAAGTGACGTAAAGTTTGGTACAGAATGAATATATATTTTCGTTCTATTTTATTATTTATCATTTATTACAAATTGATTTAAAAATTCAGAGTATCCGAGTATGCACTGCCACCTACTAATTGTGGTTCATTAATTCTCTGGGTTATATGTAAACATTAGTGTCCCATAATAACTGAGTCATTTGCAAAAAAAATGTCCTAAAATAACTAAGTCATTTCACTTTTCAATACAATATTAATTACTCCTATTCAGATTCTACTTTTGATAATTAGATAACTAAAACAAAAATAAAAATAGAAAATGTGTCCAAGTTGTGCTCTAACTTAGCTTTGAGCAGATCTCTAACTAATACACGAATCTACACAACGACTAATGTCCAAGTAGTATCTGATGAAAAAGTATTTGTAAATTAAGTATCATTCTGATTTCCCACAGGCAATCTAAACTCACAATTTTAGAGTTTTTCAGATGCAAAATTCTTTATTCGATAAATAATGTGCAAGTGCTACCAGTCACGCTATATGCATCTACATTAAATTAAAAATACTCCATCTTATACTTTTACAGGAGACAAATGAATCAATACAAAAATATGGATTTGGTTGGTATAATATACACTATTTAGGTTGCTATGATGTTTGTTTGGGACTTTGGATTATATTCTTCTCAACGTTATATGTAAGTTCGATTATTCTGATGATCGGTGTCAATTTTAATGAATTAATTATACTTTTTAAAAAAAATAAAAAAGTAATACAACAACTTTTATTGATTCATTTGTCAAAAAAAAACTTTTATTGATTCATTTATTTCTTATAAAAAAGAGTTGACGGAGTATTCTTCATAAAATTCTTTTATTAACATAAAAATCGACTTTTTTATTTATTTTTCATTAATTCTTTCAAAGAAGTTATTTTTTCGTCCACGGTGCATTCGTAATCGAGGATTAAAGGATTCAAAAATCAACGAGGTTTGGTTAGTAGTATCTCCACTATAAGAAAATCATAGTTTGAATGTCTACTGAATGCAATATATTGTATATGACAAATGCTTTTTAGACCCCATTTAGATTGAACTCATTTTGAGCTTATGAAAAATAGTTTATGCAAATAAATAAGTTTTTCTATTGAATCATAAATTCTCACCAACGAAAATTTTATCTTCATAAGTTGTTTTTTCATAAACTACCTTAACAAGCTTATGAATAATAAATAAAAGCTTATTTATTTGCATAAGCTCAATCCAAACGAGCCCTTAGTACGATGTCAGTTTGACGAAAAAATAAGAATTGCATTGCTTTAAACGTGTAATTACTAGTTTATCCAACACTTATTTTCTATATTACCATATTATCCTTTTTTTACAAGGCAAAATGAAAGTTATATTAACGTATTACCGTATTATCTTGTATAGTAAGTGGTTTTCAACTGTCGCCAAAATTTGTCCAGTGTCTTCCATATCATATAGCAAAGTTTTATATGTATATCAACTAAATTTGAGCATATTTAAAAATAATTTTTTTTTGACGATTTAAGACAAATGATTAAATATTTTTGAATGAAGATCCATTTTAATTCAAAAAAGCAAGACCCTATTTTGTTCTTTAAAAAAATAAAAACAACTTTAAGTATTTCAAAAAAATAAGTCAGAGCAAATTAGTCTCTATATTCTTTATACTTTTTTTAACCAAAAGGGGTTAAGCTGTGACACCCTAAATTCCAAAATTATTATTACTCTTATTTATTCAAAAATAGAGTGTAATTCGTGCAGCAGAGAGTGTCAAATAAAAAAAATCTTTCATATTAATATACAAATTCTTTCACAAGATTTAGGATATCACATTGACTCATAACAAACATAATTTACTTCCTTGAAAATTATTAAAAAAAATATATATTAACATTGAATCCTTTGCTTTTGAAAATACTTTCTTTTACATCATAGAGAATGGTTGGTTTTCCAGTACAAAACTAATTAAGTAAGCATATCCCTTTCCCCAGTGTCACTATCAGAGCGGCGCTTTTCCCCAAATTAACCCACGACACAAAACAAGTCTTCATGGAAGGCATATACTTGACTCCAACACTCATAACCTATAGAACTACGGTTTCGCAACCGCAGGGCCAAGCCAGCAAACACAAACAACGAAGGGGTGAGTTCCGAGAGCATGTAATAGTATAAAATAAATGAGAAGAACACATAAGCAATTGATTAAAAACCGTATCTCATCACAAACATAATATTCAAAACCTTGAAGAATATATTATATCAGCTAACTTCACATTAGTCAAGAAAATCAATATAACATAAGGATCAAAATCTTCACATACATAATGTTACAATTCAATTCCAAAATAGTCACAACACATATAGTCACCAATAACCATCTTCGTAAGAACGTCAACAAATAATCACCTTCATCGTCTCACACAGTTACACTTATTCACCAAATACAAATCATCATCAATTTTATGCATATGGACTCAGTCCTAAGACCTATATGAATGTGGTACCACACCTATCATCACCAAATTGCCAAAGATATGTTACTGGACTTTTTCATCACCAATTCATCACCATTTTTCCTAGACTCAATTCTAGTATGCATGCATGAGGACCGAATCGTCGAATAAATACACATCATCAATACATCACCTATTAATGCAAGACTCTCCAAAATTATGCACAACATCACGACAGAAACAAGAACATTACCATAGTTAAACGTCACCATTTTCATCACCAATTATAAATATATTTTACTCATCATTAACATCACCAAAACTTATATATTGTACTCATCGTTAACATCAATAGAATTTTTACCTTACCAATAACATCACCACTTTATATATGTTTACTCATCAATAACGACATCAAAATTAGCATTCAAAGTCAACATCATTCAAGCATACATCACCTAACATCACATTTATATCGATCATTGAATAACTAAACAATCCAAATAGTTGCGGCAAATCAAGCACGAGTACACACAAAATTTATCCATGACATCAAACATCACTTATTCACATAATTTAAATCAAGCAACACCTTAATAAAGTTATTAAATCCTCTTTTAACCTCACACTTCAAAGTTTGCACATTAATTTAATTATTCTCTCAAAAGGGTTACAACCGTCGCGGCGAGCCTCGAATGAACTTTGAGAAATACGGCTTTCCCGTCCATCTCAGTTAATTTACACTCATGATCTCGAACTCTTATCCCTCACCCCATACTTGGATTGAAGCTTTCACACTATATAAAAGGACATAGAGAACTGAATGACAACAATGAACCCGCATAGCTGATTGAATACGCATCTCATCTTCATCAATTATTGTGTCTATATAAATTGAGTCACTATTATTTAAAATATATAATAGTCTAAAAATAATAAAATATAATAATTTAGTTAGTCGCACCTATACATTATAAGAGTAATTTTGTTTATAGATAAATGAATGACAAACCTAGACTCCAATATTAATTCCAAGCCAATTTAAATATAATGAATGCCCAGCTAGAAAAACTATATTTTCTAAAAACGTAATATCATATGCTTCCAAATATGAAATAATTCTATTCTCTTCTCTTATCATACATCTAATACATGGTTTAATAATTCAATTTCTACGAGTAGTAATAATTCAAATCATGATCGTTTGGAAATTCTTTGCATAGTGAATATGAATCAATTTGAAATATCAAGATTATCTAAAAATCAAATTAAAGAATAACCGTGAAAAAGAAAGGAGTCAATAGGAACATGACTTTACTATTACCAATTTATATAATCAAAACCCAAAATCTGAAACGGTGACATGAAAGCTTTGTAAAAAGAAAACGATAGAAGAAAGGAATTCCACTGACCTTAAGAAAATTGGATCCTAAACTCACACATTCGGCGGCTCTCGTTTTCTCATCTTTGCACAAGGTTTACATATACGCTAGCTAATTAGGTTAGGGTTTAAAGTCTCTCTTATTCTAAATACATTGCATATGAATCAATTCATTCTAACCATCGTTGATTAATATCTTCTCATCTATTAGTTAGGCCCACTTAACTATATACACCCACTCATTTATTCTCTTCCTCATTAATAATATAAACTAATTTTATTTTACTCACTCATAACTAATATCATCCCAAAATACTCGCAGTAAACTACTATTATTTTTCTATAATGATTAGAATAATAAATCAATAAATAAAATATCACATTTTATATTACTTCTAGATCAAATAAATACGTATAAAATTATCACGCCACAACAACTACACATATAAGGAAAAATAATCAAAATATTACTAAGACACCAAGATAATTATTTATTTTATAAATAATTAAATAAGATGATAATTAGAGATAATTAAAATAAAATATCCTCACATTTCTTATTAATTTACACAATGTCAGAAAAATCAGCAACATACATGTACAAATAAAATCACTTAAAATAATAACTAGCGATTTATACCAAACACATATATTTATATATATAGAAAAGACAGAGAAAGAAAAAGAAAGGAAAAAAAGGAAAGGAAAAGGTAAGGAAGAGAGACCCGCAAAATACTTTGTTTAATTGATGCATAAAAGACAGAGAAAGGAAAGGAAAAAAAGATAGAATCCTAAGACAAAAGAAAAGGAAGGAGAGACCCGCAATAAAATATATTCCTCTCAAATTGAGAAGAAAATAAAGAAATAGCTGACATAAAATCAAACAGATGGCAATAATGTCTTCATTTTTTATGTGAACTAGATATCCTTTGTGCACAACCGTAAAAACGAACACATCGAGTTATATAAGACCGTGAAAGGTAGCAAAACTGTCCCCCAAGAGAATTCACACTACTGTATTTTTCAGAGTTGGATTCGAACTCATGACATTCAGTTAATATTTTAGTAATAATTCAAGTGTTCATATAATATTTTAATAATAGTTCATTAAATATATACTATTTGATTGATAATTTTTATCTATTAACTCAATTTCTTTCTTTTTAATTAATTTTAAATAATATTTATATTTATATTATTTATATTTTTTTGACAAATTATTATTTATAATACTTATAATTTATTAAATCTATATTATTTTTTTAGGGGAATTTTTATTATTATTCTTTTTTATTTATTTATCGTTTCCTTTATTTCTAATCGTGTTGTGGAAACACTAATCCACCGAATTAGCGCCAAACTCCCTATTAATGTGGAGGGCCAATGCAATATTACCATGTGCTAATCAATACTTGCCAAATGTCACTCTAAACATCATTAATAACCTTAACTAATTCACAATGCATAGATATCACACATACAACATTTGTTTCTTTCCGATAAGCGTGTTTTCTCTTCGGATTCTATAGTGTAATGTGTGCATGCTTCCTTATTAATTGTATATGCTTCTTTTTCTCTTCGTCCTTCTTAACTCTTCACGTGTCTTTCCTTCTTCCATAATTTTTTATAAATACGATTATAACAACACATTTCATATTCTTTTATACAGTTTATGTTGTTGCATCTACATCCAAGGTCTTGGATAGATTGAAAGGTTATGAATTAATTCTAATTGTCCTTTTTTTTTCCAATGGTTTTTATGCCATTCTAAGAAGTGTGCTATTATAATTTTTTCCCTTGAATTCGTCTGTCTTATAGACTGCTACTCTTTTGTGCATTGTCATTCTTATGCATTGAGTTTTTCCTTTAAATTCGTTTGCATAAAAACTGCTCTCCAGTGCCTTGCTATTCTTTTGTTTTGATGTTTTTCTTTAAATTTGTTTGCTTATATAGTGCTTATGTTATACTTGAATTCATATTTTTTATTTATATTCTTCTATGTTGATTTTTTTGTAACTTGACTTTTATGCTATTCTTCTTTTGCTATTTTAATTTCATTTCTTTAAATTTTTATGTGTTATATACTACTATTCTTTTGTGCCTTGCTATACTTCTGCGTTGATATTTTCCTTTGAATTCGTTTGTATATATATTGTTATACTACTATCTAGTGCCTTGCTATTTTCCTTTTAATTTGATTGCTTATATATTGATTCTTGTATTATGTTATTCTTCTTCTTACCAAAGCGATGTTTTTTTATTTGGATTTTAGGCTATTCAAAAAAAATTCTTTTCAATTCGATTGCATATGTATGTGTATATATATAAAAACAACCTCTAGTTACTATTATAAGGAAAAAATTTATATTATAGATTCATTCAATTAATGATGTATATGGTCTTTATTATCGACCACATACATCATTTAATGAATAAATCTAAAATGATAATTTTTTATTATAATAGTGACTAAATGGCATATTTTTTTTGCAATAATGCTATCTAGTGCCAAACTATTATTTTGTGTCGATTTTTTTCAATTGGTTATTATGTTATTCTTCTTTCTTTTTTTCTCAAATGAATTAAAAAAAAAAAACTTTGATTTTCATGCTACTCTTCTAACATTATAAAACACACATAAATATGTTATTATTAGTCTTTCATCTTTTTGTTGTTATGCTATTCACCTGCTTACTGATTGGTTGTTTTTTTTTGTTTATTATGCTATTCTTCTTAATGTTCAAATTTTTTCTTTCGTTTTTAGGTTGTTCTATTGCAGATTGAATTCATTTTTTTTCTTTTTTAATCTAAATTGTTGTTATTACAAACGGCTTTTGAAAAGCTATTGCTTTTATTTTGTTGTTTGGTTGATTATACACTGATTTTGTTAGTATGTTATTCTTCTTTGTACTCTGATAACTTTTTTCATGCAAATGTTGTTTCTATTGATCAATGGCTTCTTTTAACTATGTTCATATTGTGCAGCTGAAGTTGATTGGTCTGCAATTGTTGGTGGTGATGATAGGCAGTGGATATTGATGGACTTAAATTTTGTGTATTTTGCACCGAGTTTAATCCAAAACAGGTTTACAGACTTAATACCGGATACAAACAATCTTTTTAATTGAACATACATATGGGTTATTAATAGAAACCGACCAAAACTATACAATTTTTTATATACATAAATGGTATGCATATGGATCAATGAAATATTAGGTGATCATATGCATAGTGTGAATCAATGCATACTCAAGAAAAGTATAGATTGAGGAATGTGCACTATGAAATGGCGTCCATATATGTGTGATAGGCGTGAATCATTTTATCATTTGAACTTTGGTGGCTCAACACATCTTAGAAAGGTGTACTTAACTTTAATAGCAATAATAGGTAGATGTTTCCTTAAGTTGGGAGCAATAAGAACAATTGGGTGTCGTGTCCCTCTATGTGAATGGGCGTGTACCATTTATTAATTTGGTGGTTCAATGCAACTCAGGACGATGTTCTTAAATGTGTGAATAGGCGTGTAGCATTTAATCGTTGTGTTTCAATGCAACTTAGGAAGTTGTATAGAAATTTAATAGACATAATAGGTAGACGTGCAAGTAAGCAGTTACTAATAATTAGTTTTGTGGTTCAATATAACTTTGAAAGTTATATGGAACTTCAATAGCTGCTATAGGTAGACGTAAAGTGATTAGAACAACTGGATGATGTGTCCCTCTTTGTGAACAGACGTGTAACATTTATTAATTTGGTGGTTAATTGTAACTTAAGATGACATTCATATATGTGTGAATAGACATGTAGCATTTAATTGGTGTATGTTTCAAAGCAACTTTGAAAATTGTATAAAAATTCAATAGCCACAATAGGCAGAAGTGCAAGTAAGTAGTTAATAATAATTAGTTTAGTAGTCAAATACAACTTTGAAAGTTGTATTGAACTTCAATAGCTGATATAGGTAGACGTGCTCTTAAGTATAGAACAATTGGATAATGTGTCCCTCTTTGTAAACAAACGTGTAACATTTATTAATTTGGTGGTTAATTGTAACTTAAGATGACATTCCTATATGTGTGAATAGACATGTAGCATTTAATTGGTGTGTGTTTCAATGCAACTTTGGAAATTGTATAAAACTTCCATAGCCGCAGTAGGTAGACATGCAATTAAGTAGTTGCTAATAATTAGTTTAGTGACTCATTACAACTTAGGAAAATGTATCGAACTTCAATAGTTATCGTGTGCTTAAATTGGAAGCAATTAGAACAGTTGGAAGATGTGTCCCCCTATGTGAATAGGTGTGTAGCATTTAGTTGTTTGGTAGTTCAAAGCAACTTACAATGGTGTGCTTTCATGTGTGAATATTTGTGTATCATTTAATTGTTTTGTGCTTCAATGCAACAAGGAAGTGTTATAGAACTGCATTAGCCGCAAGGGATAGGCTTGCAAGTGATTAGTGAGTAACAAAAACAATTGAATGACATGCATTTCCTTATAACAACAATCGAATGACACACATTTCTTTGTCGGTATTGTCACATGATCAACTATATGTTGTTGTATCAAGAGTCACTTCTAGATATGATTTGAATGTTTTTTGTTAGTTGACGACGAAGATGTCCATCTAAAGACTACTTTAAATGTAAATATCAAATTGTAGTTCAAATGTGTTGTTATATGATTGCATTGTTGGATATTTTAATTCAATATCACACAACTAATTTACACATTACTATATAGGGTTAATAATGTTTTACCCTCGGTAATATAGTCATTTCAGGTTTTTCCCATGTAAAAAGAATTGGATTTCATACCTATAATATGAAGATTATTTGATTTTAGACCCTCAAGACAGTTGACTGTACATTTATGCTTATGTGACATGTTGAGTCATTATTTTTTGATTATGTGGCATGTTGACTGTGTAACTATTAATTGCTTTTTCATTATTAAATGATGACCGCACCACATAAACATAAATGTACATGTAGCTATTTTGAAGATCTAAAACCAAAGAATCTTCATATTACAGGGATGAAATCTACACTTTTTTTTTCAGAGCAAAAACCGGAAATGCTCTATATTACATGAGGCTAATGCATAAAATATGTCCTCGTGAGCTTAACTCAGTTGATAAGGACAATGCATAAAATATGCAAGGTCTGGGGTTCAAACCCCGGCCACCACAAAAAAAATACATGAGTTTCGACTCGTTTTTTTCCCTTTCAATTTTATCCTTCATTTAATTTTTTTTATTGATTATATTATCCTTTTTATAAAAATATTTAAATTATTAGTTAAAAAAAGGGTTAATTAGGTTTTTAATCCCCGCAAATATTCACAGTTTTGTTTTTAATCCCTACAAAATAAAATCACACTTTTTAGTCCCTATAAAATTTTCCATCAGCATTTTTAGTCCCTATAAATTTTTCCATCAACACTTTTAGTCCCTGTCAAAAAATTTCATCAACAGTTTTGGTCCCTAAAATGCTTAAGTAAAATGTCATAGAGACTAAAAAGTGGGATTTTATTTTGTAGGGACTAAAAACAAAATTGTGAATATTTATAGGGACTAAAAACTTAATTAACCCTAAAAAAAATAAAACAAATTAAAATACTACACTACAATAGGAACAATATTATCTTAAAAATATATAAAGGAAATGGAAGATTTTGAGTTGGATTTTTCATTATTTAAATTACACCCTTAAACAAATTTTCCTGTAATAATGTTATATTTTTGTGTCATCGAAAATGATAAAAGTTTTGTTATATTTGCAACATTGCCGTGTAATTGAAAAAGATGAGAATGACTTGTTAAAATAAGTCACAAACATTTTTACATATAATTTTAATCAAAATTTAAATTTCATAAAACGTTATTTATAATTTACACCTCTTAGCACAATAAAAATAGCATATAGACGGACTGCTCGTCAACTGTTGTAAAATATAAAGGATGTAGGAGCTAAGTTGTCCCGATATATTTTTCTCAAGGATTAAAAATTATTTTTATTTTTATTATGGACTAAATTGTGTCTCATAGTTTTTTTCAAAGAATAATAAAATGATTCTTACTCAACATTTTAAAACCGGGTGCTAAAAAAAAACTTTAGTTATTGTTTAACTTTATTATTTATTTTATTTTATCAAAAATAAACTTCAAGATTTATTTATTTTTATTGAGAAAACTTTAAAATATTTTTCTTTAGGGAACTTTAAAATATTTTTGTGTTTATTTTATCATAATTTTAATTTTGATTTAAAAAATTTATGTAGTCAAACTCACATGCACTAAACGCGTTGAAAATTTTACACGATTAGTCTTATTTTCGTATCTGACGACTCTATTTTTTTATTAACCCTCTTTTTTGAAAATAAAACTGAGGTGATATGGATCTTAACAAAATCACTCGTGATTTCTTTAAATCTACAACTTTCTTAAAGTTTGTTATAGCCACAAAATATGTCTCTTTAGTGAAGAATCATAGAAAAAACACACAAGATATGCATCTAAGTTATGTCTTTTTTTTACAAAGAAAACGACGCTAATTTATTAACTACTTGCTTTAGTTTTTTTAACCCTAGTAAAATAGGATTTCTCAATCATTCCCTAAATTTACATTAAAATTATAAATTAAAAAAACTCCTGGACAAGTTTAAAGAGCCAAAACGCAAATCAAAACCAAGCTGTCAGTGTCTCTATTCATGCAAACACCTTACTTTACCCATTATCGTGACAAAATAAATTAGCGTCAATCTTAGTCTAGTTTGTTATGATTGAATGAGTAATGCCCATTCACCACCTCTCACACACTTCTCATCTTTAAAATAATCCATAATCACTTTCCAACCACAAAACATAATCGATGAATTGAGGTTATCTTTGAGATTGTGACATCTAAATAAATTGAGGTATGTTTCTTTGGTCTTAATTTGATTTCATTCACAATGCCGTATGTGATTTTTTCTATAGACAACCTGGGATTGTTTTCCGATCACTAGTGTGTGTGTTTGGATTTTGTTCATTTTTTTTGTTCTCTTCATTCATTAGTAGATTAAGAAGGATTTTAGGATGGTGGTGAAATTGTGATGAAATTATGAACTTGTGATAAATGAGAGATGGTAGAAATATTTGAGAAAAAAGGGACCTAAGACTCTTATCGTTGGCATGACATTGGATTGTCTACCGTCAATAGAGTCTTGTGAATTCACGCAATCAACATATCAATGATTGTTAGATCGAGATAATCAGTCTACATTTCAATGCAAATTTTATTTGTTTTTAATTTAAAATATTCGATCTCAATCCATTGATGTGTATATAAACTCATAAGTGTATATGCGTGATGTATTATAAAATAGTATATTTACTTGAAATATAAAATAAAGTCACAATTTAACAGTTGTAACTTTGTTATATTCATTGCATATGCTTGTGCACAAGTGGAATTTAAAACCATGATTGAATACCTTGTATATAGTTTTATAAGAATGTTAATCACAAACTGAATACTTTGGCGATAGTTTTTATTGTGTCAGAAAGTTTTTTATTCTCAATTATCAGACATCTAAATTATTGAAAATGTATCAACAATGGATTGTGTTGAGTGGTAAAAGACTCTAACACCTTAAATAAATAGTCTTAAATTCGATCTTTAACCCTTGTCTCTAGCATTCTAATAAATTCTCTAATAAAAATTAATCATCGTTAACTGACTGTGGATACTTATTCGTATCTATAACAGTTATAAAAAAAAAATATACTCAATGTGAGAATATTCTTCGTGGTCCAAAGGCCAGATATGATTTTTAGCTTTTTCACATTCGCTTTAGAGTTTTCACTTTTAAACCTTGATAGGGACAGTAATCACCTTCAACCAGCTTTGTTTTTGTTTTTTTACCAATTATGTGTATATGAAATCATGTGGTGTTATTCTTCATAGCTTGTGCTGTCCTACCAAAACTGAGCACCATATAACATCAACTTATAACATGACAAAAATCAATTATGTAGGACTCTCACGTGACATTCAATCTAACATCCAATTTAAAATTGACCAGAAAAATAAATATATTATTTGCCATATGATTTCCCTTTATATAATGTTGTGCTTTTCTTTTGTTTTGGTCTAAACTCAAATTCTCTTCAAATTTCCTCTACTTCACTCTCTTCATGTTCACTCACTTGATTGCCAGGTTCTAAATCCATAATATATTGCTAGAGTACATACATGTATATATGAATATGTATTATTACAATATGAAAAATCTTAGGCCAATAACTTTGTGACACTTCTTGCAGAACCAAAAGCAGAATTTGAGCTTCAAGCTAAGAAGCAAGCATGGCTTTGGAGAACTTCTACAACATCTTATTTAGTGAAACAAGTAAGTCCTAATCAATATTTACAAATTCATGCACCACTGCATCTTATTATTATTTCAACATAAAGAACTATATCAGAATGCATTATTTGTATGAACATTTCACTTCTAGTGAGTGTTTTTATTCCCTTTGTCTTTTTTTGTCTCCTCAATTCCAAAGTCTAAACCTTGGAAAGACTTTTGTTTTTTAGTTGGTAAATGGAGATTTTCAAGATTTGATAAAATGATTGTTGTATCTACTGTTGGCTTTTAACTTTAGCTATTTAGCACTGACATTTCAATTTAAAGACGAGTTTGGTGTCCAAAACCGACACATTTTATTCAATCATTTTAATTTCTCAAGTTATTGTAATACAAGCATGTTAGTTTCGTGTCCGTGTGTCTGTATCGATGCTTATATATTATTGAACAGAATGAGCAAGTGAATGAGTTTGTATATGAGAGTAACATTTATATTTTTTTTGAGGAGAGTAACGTAAATATGGTATTTACACCCAATATATACAAATAGTAACAATTGAATCATATGGCAACATTAATTTAGTGTAGGAAGCTTCATTGAACATCTTTGTTAAGCAGATCAGTGATAGCCACTTGTAGACTATAGTTTTTTTTTTTTTGAAGCAAGACTATACTCCCTTCGGTCTCAAATGTAAGAAAATTTTCACTTTTTAGGTTCATTCAATAAATAATGTATGTGGTCTATAATATGGACTACATACATTATTTATTGAATGAACTTAAAAAGTGAAAATTTCCTTACATTTGAAATCAGAGGAAGTAGTTGTTTTGTGCTATCAGCATTTTTTTTCTTAAAAAATTAATTTTCAATAATAAATTATGCACAATCGTCATTTATTAATTTCTGACAATCAAAACAATTCCCACCAACTTTTCTTTTAAGAACCAGTCCTTTTTAGCCACCTTTCTCAAATGTCTTCTCTGATTAATTTCTTTTATATGTTCGGTGAAAATAATATGCAACTTTGTGGTGGAATGTAGTATAACAATAATCCATGACCAAGTAAAGTATAACACGTAGATATAATATTTGAGGAATGATAGTTTTCTTTTCTTCATAAAAAATAAAAAAATTTATTACTAAGATTTTAGAGGTACAAAGATCCATCATTTTAGAAAAAACATTAATAATAAAGTTTTTTAATCGGCAAGTCCATACAGTGTTTTGCTTTGGCTTTAATTGGGCTCCTGCAAGTGGACGGTTGGATTGGTCCCCTCGGATTAGTCGGTTCTTAGACCGGATACCGAGCTTTAAATAATAATAATAGAGTTCTTTATTTTTCTTTTTTGAAGGAGAGTTCTTTATTTTTCTTGAAAAGTAGAGAAAATCCTACTCATATTTTTCTCGAAAAGTTTTTATGTGTTTTGTTGTAAATATTTTTTATCGTGCTTCATTTTATAAAATACTCGCTTTTATTTTAATTCATTTGTTGTAATTATAATAACTATATTTTTTTAAATGTATCTAAATTTACTAATTTAGTTTTAATATTAGTAAAGTGTGTTTGGATTTTTTTTAAGTGTCTTGTTAGGATAAATTTATATTGAAAATTCATAATAAAATTATTTTTTTAAAATCTTTTATATTATGATATATAGTATATTATATATTCAAAATCAATCATCCACTAAGTGCTTTCCATGTGGCTTTTTCTAATGAACAAATTACTTTCCAAGTTGATTCCACGCAATGGACAATATTTGGCATTGATACTTAAGTGACGAAGCATATGCTGCCTGTCATAACAATTTTGTCTTTGTGTATGCATTCATTGATTCAAACTTCTAATCACACCTTTCTATTTGTGGCTTTATTTTTTTGTTGGAAAAATCAAATTTGTATTCCTCTTAGTTTTTTATTTTGTCCAACTCAACTCAAAAAATTGACAAATCTAATATGAATATTCCATGTAAGTATTGCTCAAGAAATATGATTCTCAAAAATAAGAAAAACATACTCAAAGATAAGAAGAAAGACACAATGTGATTTTTACTTAGTTTTTGCAAATCCACATAGAATAAAATGTACATAAAATATTTTTTTGTTTTTTCCAATTTAAAAGATGACAGCCTATAACAAGTCATATAAAGAGGACCATTGCTGGACATAAGGTCCATATTAAGGGACCCCTAATTTAATTCTACAAAATTGCCTAGATTTGTATAAACTACATTTTATCTTATCTCTTATAATAAATGTGAGAAGTAAGTAGTCGATTTTTATAGATTTTTTTTATTCCTACAAAAAAAAAGTAATAGATTTTTATAGATTTTTTGGCATCTTGGAAAATCAAAATAAAACAAAAAGTTGGGGAGGTTTCAATTTAAGACGATAGTCATAGTACCACTTTTTAACTTTTTCTTTGGTTTTTTTTGTCAAAAATTATTATTTGGTTTTGTTTGTTAGCGCGTAATATTGTACTTTAGAAGAGGTAACCAAACATGTCTTATTCTATTGATGAAGGGGTAAAGAAGAGTTTAAAAATGGAACAATAATAGATTATTCCTTGGGAAACTATTTTTCATATTTGTCCTTTTCTAATTAGGTGTCATTGATCATTGATTTCAATTTTACAGAAAAAAACAATTTCGAATTTTAGAGTAACGTTAAAAGAGATAAAGACTAATGAGGTACAATTATTCAGTAAAACCAAAGGAGACACAGTCACATTAACACACATTTCTAATTTTTTACGTCTAAACTATTTAAAAAAAAATAAAACAAATACTCTACGTATACTTTACGTTATTTGAATTTTGAAATGATTTTATTTGTTTATTGAATACAGCAACAATACAATAATCCAAGATGCTAAATACTATAAATGTTCAATTAGTCATTATACTTCACTTGACTCAAAACTATGATATTATGTGAGTTTTAGGGATTTGGGTTGTGTGTACAATAGCAACTTCGTGATTATACAACCAATCAATTTAAACAGTCCAATATCGAATGATCCACATTTTAAGTTTCATATTTTAGATTAAAAAGAATCAAAATTTGTATTGAAATTTAGATGTGACTCATTGCGTGGTGTCACACTACACACAATCTAAATCGGAGTTTGATTTAGATACCCATTATACCTCACTCTGTGTAGGCTCAATATTACTTTTGCTTGAACAATATCCTACAATACAATGAATCTTCATGAGTTTGAC
>Ga0228711_1003975_pt1 | contig 22919 bp, 8 predicted proteins | sample MedpolnodulmetaG_2_FD_177996 | JGI IMG/M metagenome (GOLD analysis project Ga0228711, IMG submission 177996) | Root nodule microbial communities from Medicago polymorpha collected in Santa Monica, California, United States - brown nodules | ecosystem: Host-associated > Plants > Roots > Nodule...
GATTTCTTGTATCTTGGTATGATTTAAACCTTGTTCCTGTCTTAGTAAAACACTCAAGAGCACAAGTTAAATACCAAGGAATTAATCAAAGTCCATTAATTCTTTAATCATATTGGTTTATTATCTTTAAAATTAATTAGGGATTTTGCCTCAACAATAACTTTTTCTTGTTTTTAGCCATGACTTTGAAGCTTTATGTACTTTGGAGTTTGTTTAGGGTACAACTGCGAAAAATGGCACCGAAAATGGAGCAAGGGTAAGAAGAGGAAGGAATGTTATTGGATTCAGTGCTACCGGTTGAGTTTGTGTTTTTCCTCGTGATTTTTGGAGTTTAACGAGAGGCATTTTATCAGCAACATGTAAAATGAACAAAACCAAATTCACATGGAATTATTCCTCCTAGTATATACTTAATCCTCTATACAATAAATCTTCATGGGTCCTTGCTGCTGCAACATACTTTCTCCCCCAACGAAATATCACTAGACAAGACACCATGAAGTTAGTGTCTCATCTTCATCTTCCAACCAATATGTCTCGAGAATTTTAACAGCCTTCCCATAAATTTCTTTGTCGTCATGACTATGCAGGTTTTCAATCTTCTCCAATCCCTTAACATCCTCTATCATTTGAGCATACAAATTGACATCTCCTGTGTTACCAAATCCTTTCTCTGCTTCTCCAACCTTCAGAAATTTCTCCAAACCTTTTTCCAATCCCTCAACATCCTTTATTGTCTGAGCATACAAGCTGACATCTCCAGTGACCTTCATAAATTTCTCCAAACCTTTTTCCAATCCCTCAACATCCTTTATTGTCTGAGCATACAAGTTGACATCTCCAGTGTTACTTAAGCTTTTCTCTGCTTCTCCAACCTTCAGAAAATTCTCAAGACCGTCTAGACAAACAGTAACTATTCTTGGATTAGGGCAAACTAGCAAATCACACAGAGGCTTAATACAACCCTGGCTCACCAAGTACCTTGTAATAACAGCAACGTGTGGTTAGTTAATATGGAAACTCTCAATGTTGCCAGCATGAAGCAAAGCCATAAAATAACAATTAAAAATAACTTCACCTACTTGATATGCTCATGGGTACCACTAGATGTAACATTAGTGAGTGCCTGTGCAGCTTCCTTTTTAATATCAAACTCGACGTTTTGAAGAAGATTGACTAGGGGAGCAATCAGACCGGCTTCAATAACAGCCTGCATAATACATAAAAGGTAGAGTTTAGAGCGCTTTTTCGGTAAATAAGCCAACTAAAAATCGTGTACTTGGCAGTAAAATGCAAAAACGCTCAAGCCTCAACCCAAAACAGAAAACATAATGCCAATAGTCAAGTGTAACAATACATTCTCTTTAGTGATGTATTTACAACAAAATGGAAAATAAGGGCTTACAATCACCTAAAATTCCAACTAATACTCTTTTTTCTTTTTGATAAAGAATCAAACTTATACTCTGATTGGTGTAACCTGAGAACTAAGTATACCATCAACATGCGTCAAAAACTTAAATATATATCATCAACAAGAGTACAATGGTTATTATTGCACCACATCTCCGTCTCGTCTTAAATGACATGTAGCAATTTAAATATGTGTGATACCCAAACATCAAACTTGAAGCAAAACATGAGCTTAAAGAAATTAACATTGTACTTTATTAAGCATGAAATTTAACATCGTTTGAGTATCAAAAAGATGGGATTTATAAGCTTACCTGTATCTGCTCTCTGTTTCCAGCTGTAATGTTTGACAAAGTCCTGCAAGCTTCTTTCTTAATACTTTTCTTGGGATGGGTCAACAGGCTCAAAAGACGTGGGAGTAAATCATGATTGACAATAACCTGACAAAAAGAGTCCCACCAAATCAGGTCATTCTCACATGACACATGTTATGACATAATACAAGGGGGAGAATATATTCATGGTAATAAATATTAGTGAATCACCAGCAGTGACTAGCAAGTAACATTTCGTTACTCGCTAGATTAATTCCCCTATCCCCTCAAAAAACAAAATTGATTCCTAGGTTAATATTTCTAAAATTCTCTATCAAGCTTCAACAACCACATACTATAGCATTTTGGTGTTTTCTCTTAATCAAATTAGACTTACAAAACTTACCGAACAATAACTTCAGGTTATAATATTTCAAATTTTAATTATATTTCCAAAATAACTAACACAACACTAACTCAGTACTTTGCTCAATAAAAGGTAAATCCCTTATTCTTAAAAGTTGTTAGGTCTAGCTACACCTTAACCTAATTTTTTCCCTCTAATTATACTGCATTAATTACTAAGCACGTCAACCCTAAAAAATTTCCCTCCCATTTTGTTCTCAATTTGAATTTCAATTTTTTTTTATCCCAACTAAACTAATTAGTTATGAAGCATTTACTGAGGGTTTGTCGTTTATCGTGTTATATTGTTCAAATTCTCCCTTCAATTTCCACGCGTGTTTCCTATGAGTTTTTGCATACACCAAGATAATTTTATTACTTTGCTTGCAACTTCATCCAAAAATTTAGTTGACTCTTACAAAATTTTCTATCGAAAAAATAGTGGGGTTTGGTAATGTTTATTGAGATGATGAGTAATAAACTTGAAAAAAATCTTGGTCACTCATCCAAATTTTTTAATTATCAATTTGAATTTTTTTTTATTACGTGATTATTACTCTTCTCTATATTTGCTACTAATTCCCAACTCTTTCTATCCTGTGCTTTGTGAATTACATTGAGCCACCTTCTTACATTGTATCTTTGCCTTTTTTTTTTATATACTTCTTTGAGATATTAATTTCTATTTTTTGGTTTTAAAAGCTTTATTGACTTTCTCTGAATATTAGAGATTATTTAGTGAAACTAATGAACTGCATTTTATTATCTTATTGTTTCATATTTATCATAACTGTAATTTTTGTTGAACCCAGCTGGAGATGGTCATTCTCCATGGTTTTTGTCATTATGCCACACAAGTTTTGGTTGAATTAATTTCGCTTTTAAAATATATATTCGCGACACAAATCTTTCATTAATTACATCTTATCAAAAACCTCTAAAACCGCCCCCCACTTCTTATCCTAACTTTTCCACTTCCCATAAACTTTAATTTTCTCTTCCGCTTGTAATTTTTGGTTCTTAAATATTGGTTCAAACAATTATTTCTATGAGTTGAAATTAAATCATTAAATAGTTATTCCAGCTCACAAGACCCGTGCGGCGCACGGGTCTTCAATCTAGTCTAGTTTAATTAGAAATAATTAGGTAGTAGCTAATCATAACAATTCCCAATCCATTATGACAATACCTGAGTCTGCATATCGTCTCCAGATACAATATTTCCCACTGTGCGAAGTGCAGGAAACATTTAGAGCCAAAATAATCAATACTTACAATAGAACATTGGTTGACGAGGGATATAAGAATTGGTACTTACAAAAGGAGTTGCACTAGTCTGCCACATACACCTGCCTCGATCACTGCTTGGATATTGTCACTTGTTCCATCAGAAAGATACGAGAGTGCCCAACATGCCTCGGTCATGACGACTTCGTCTTTCGAAAAAACCAAACACTTTAGAGCGGGAAGCGCTGACCTCACCTGTCCATCAAAGTTCTAGTATTAATACACAGATAAAGGTCATCTCAGAGGTTCAGTTTTATTTTAACAAAAAACAACAACTACCTGCTCAAGTGCGGGTTGTGGCTTGCCCCTGCAAAAGTTTGACAGCGTCCAAACGACATTTCTCAGCCTATAAAGCCCTTCTTGCTCATTCAGCTGGGATAAAAGTAGGATCAAGGCACCGTGACTGAGAACAAGATCACGACCTCTAGGGGAATCACCAACAATGTTTCCCAATGCCCACACAACCTACAATTTCAGAGTTTTGGTGTTCAGCAAAAGAAGAAAAAAGGACAATCCCGGTTCCACTGCTATTACATTTTAGACAGTATAAACATACCTGGCCACGAACATCGTCACTTGGTGAACTAAGAAGCTTGACAAACATTGGTACTGCCCCATGATCAACTACCACCTTAGTGTTCTCAGGAGTTCCAGCTGCTATGTTTGTGAGTGCCCAAGCAGCCTCAAGGTAAACAAACAAAGTCACACAAACAAACAAACAACCAATCAAAACAACAAGATTTCAACAACACCATGTAACATAAATTTCCAAAAGTTTTAAAAATAAAATGACAAGTTTGAAACTTGAAGTTGAGGAAAATCCTCCTTGTCTAGAAATTGAACAAAACGGGGAACAACACCAGATTGAATAACTTCATCGATCGGAGGTTTGTCTTCCACGCAACAAACATCAAGAATCAAAGCAACATAATGATAATGATAATGCATTAAAAACATCAAATAAAATCAACAGTTACCAATGGAAAGACGCTTCCGAAATTCCGTAGTTGCTTCGAGTTGTTGGTTGTTATCAACGGACCAGATATTAGCAGCCATTATGGAAGACTCTCTTCTTAACTGCAACAAGAACAACAACAAACCCAAAATCAAATGAAATCATTGTTTTCATAACTAACTAGCACTGAATCTAACACCAATAAAAAAAAATCAAATCCAAACAAATGAACGCGACTCAGAGATTGAATCACGACCAAGAATCACAATCAAACCCCAAAGTGATGGTTACCTTTTTCTAGGGAATGGAGGAAGAGTGTTGAGGTTGAAGAAGAACTTCACGTCGTTTATTGAACAGACGGTAGTGATTGGCGGCGCCAATCCAATGATTTAGGAATTGATATGTGAAACCCTAGTTTACCATTGAGAGAGAGTGAGAGTGAGAGTGATAGTGATGATCAATAGGGGTTATGGTTGGAGGTTTAAATAGGTTTGGGTTTTTGGGTTGTATTTCGTGACGGTAGGAGATCATGACTGTGCAATTTGATTCCAACTAAAAAGATCATGATTGTGCAATTTGATTCCAACTAAAAAGATTAAGGGAAATGCTAAACAAATGCCAGGGCACTTGATAAAATGTTCAAGTAATTTTTTTCAATTTTTTTTTAAAACTCGGTATCCGATCCAAAAATCGACTAATCTGAGAGTACTAATCCCACCGCCCACTTGCGGGGGCCCCGTTTAAAGCCAGATCAAGCTCTGTATGGACTTAGCCCACTGAAATTGGCACCAGAGGGAATTGAACCTGAGACTTTTGGAGGAGCAAACTCCAAGTTCCCAAACCAACCATTAGGCCAGCCCCAAATGGGTTGTAATTTTTTTTTCTTTTCAATTTACTTAGAAATTATGTATTCAATACAATAAAATATATATAAAAAAACAATTTTCTTTATGTAAAAGTTATCGATTGTTTTCATATTTGATTCATTCAGGGCTGTTCCTATGAAATAGGAGGCTCGGTTCTATTTTTAAAATAGGGTCCGGTAAAATAAAAACGCAGTTTTTTTTGTGTAGCTAAACTTCATTAAAAAATCAGAATCAGAAGAACTTTTAAACATGAAACAAAACAAAATAAAATTAAGTGAAAGAGAGGTGAAATTTACTTAACGGCGTCGTTTGGAATGTCACTCCTACGTTGTAGGAAAGGGGAAGACGAATGGTTTATGTGAAAAAGAAATAATCGTTGTGATTCTTTCAATGAATGGTGGTTTGATAGCATCAAATTTATGTCCAGAAAGTAGAACCAGAGTCTAGAAAAAACTCATACGTGTACCGAAGAAGAAAAAAAATAACATGTATTTTTTTAATTTAAGCGGGGGTGGGTATTGTAATTTTTTTTAGGCCCATAGTTTTTAGAGGCCCGGTTCGGTAGAGCTTCTTGCATTCCCCAAGGTCCGGCCCTAGATTCATTAGTTGGACTCAAAGATTAAGGGGGTGTATTGGATCGTGATTCCAAGGGATTTTAAAAGATTTTTTTATCGTGAAAAAGTCTTGTGGTATTCAATCAAGACTTTTTCCAATTTAAAAAAAATATCTTGTGTTGTTCAATCAAGACTCTTTGTCATTTAAAATAAATCGTGTGGTATTCAATCAAGGTTGGGACAATGCATAAAATATGCAAGGTCCAGGTTCGAACCCCGGCCACCACAAAAAAATACTTACTTTTCCATTATCTCAATTATACCCTTAAATAACATTTTCTATAATAAAGATTGTTGTTGGTGTCATTAAAAATAAAGAGTTTAGATTTTTTTTTTTTATTATATTGTTGGAGTCATTGAAATAAATAATCATGATTAGTTTGGTTTGTTATAGCTTGAAAACAACAAACATTTATATTTTTAGTTTTAATCCAAATCAAAATTTCATAAAAAAGAAAAAAAAACACCGTTCATAATTTCCAAACGTTAGCGCAATAAAAAGAGCGGAAAAACATGCACGTGAACGTCCGTCTTTTCGCTAGTAGTTTCATAAAGTTTAAGGTATATAAATTTTAAAAACATATAATTTAAGTATTTTTTATAATCATTAATCAAACGAAGTTAAAGTTCAACTCATTTAATAAATGAACTTAATTTTTAGCTCATATTCAATTCATTTGGTTCACAAACTAAGTTCAATGAATTAATAATTACTGAATCGAATTTCAAATTATATTCGAGTTGTCTCGATTCATTGTCAGCCCCAACCATAATATATTTGCGAATCAATGTCTAATGAAAATTTGTAAGCATGTCTCTTTCAAAAATAAAAAACAAATTTGTTAACCTAATTTTTTTGTCTTCTGTTAACATCCAGTTTTCAGGAAAAATGACCTTGATAAAGTTTTCATTTTAAAGTATCGCAAGGACACTTGTTAGCATTTTTTTTAAATAATTGTAAACTCTAAATAATTTATAATCAAATTCTTAATCACTAACAAATTTAGAGACCTACACACTTATCGAACAAGAAAAACTTAACTGTTACAATTTGAAAACCACGTACCTTTTTTTAATAAACAAACATTTATATGCATTAGCACATTTATATACTTATAATGTTAATCAAAATCAAAATTTCATAAAAAAAACAACGTTCATAATTTATATTCATGGTCACAATAAAAAACACAAAAACGGTTATGAAGCGAACACTAGTTAGTTATAAATGATGTATTTTTATACGTTAGCAAATTTTAATTATTTAAATAACATTGTTCAAAAAATTAAGTGTCAAACCTTATAATTAACTGAACTTGACCAACTAACCCATATGGATTAGTCCAATTTGACATCGCCACTTACACAACATATTACAATGACAATGCCATTAATATAATCGTTATGGAAACTATCTTTTCAACACTTATCTTTTTTTAATGATTTTAATACTTCATCTAATATTCATTTTCTTGATCGAAATTCATATGAATTTCACATTTAAAAAATTTAGCTCCTTTGAATTTATATTTAATAAAAAAGCGAATGTTAAATAGAGATTAGAAAAAGAGTTTTTCTAACCTTTCTAATACAAAATAAAACAAATGGTGAAGTAGAAGTGAATAACTTAAGTATTTTTCTTACAATTGAGTTAACTCATAAATCAAACGAGCTGAATTATATATAATTTAATTTCAACTGAACTTAATTGCTATCTCATACGAAACGAATTAATTGACAGTTGAATTTTAAAGTGAAAATTGTATAAAAAAGAAAAAAAGAAGTGAAGTGAAAAGGTACGAAAGGAAGGATACATGCGGCTGCAATGGTCTATCGATCTGAGTCCACATTTGGTGGGTCCCACACCAAACAATGTCTCTCTCTCTCTCTCTCGCCAAATAAAGAGTTTATCTTTCAGAGAGACTGAGAGAGAGAGAGCTCAATTTCATCTCGAATAATGGCTTGCACCTCTGCAAATTCATTACTCCAATTAAAGGTTATCCATTCTTTTCCCTCTCATTCCTTTTAGCTCTTAAATAAATACAAATATATCTTAGCTTTATACGGTTTTGTTTGTTTTTGCAGGGTTCTTCATTCCAGAGGCCAGTTTTGAATTTGAGAACAAACATTTCTGCTCCTTACTCACCTGGTATTCTATTCATCTTCTTCCTTAATTACTTTACTATTTTGTTCTCTGCTCTTTCAATTCTTGCTCATCTTGTGGCAATTCAGAAATTAACAATGAATTATTCAACATTTCTTTGCTTCAATGCTAATGCATGCAATGCAATGTGAAGCTTATGTTCAACTATTATTATTAATATGCAATTATGTATGAATGATATGGGTGCCTTTCTGCGAAGCACCAATACCCCTCAAATTAGGTTTGTCCTTGTGTCTGATAAAGTGATACGTTTCAACGACACCACTTCGGCACATATGATTACATTGAGTTATGTCATTTTCTCAAATTATTATTGGTGTCGACCTGTCTGTGTCCGGTGTCCGTGTCTGAGTCTGTGCTTCATAGGTTGCTTTTAAATAATGAATTTTCATTCTTTGTGTTACAGGCTTATTTAGCCCAAAAGGCGATGGGTTAATCCACAAAGGGTTCAGGCATCAAAGTCAAAAGCATTTGATACCTAGGAATAAAGTTACAGTTATACGAGCTGTGGCAATTCCGGTAGAACCAGCTCCAGTGGAAAGTGCGGAGTACAGAAAACAGCTAGCAGAACGCTATGGTTTTGAGCAAATTGGAGAGCCGCTTCCAGACAGTGTTACATTAAAAGATGTCATCACTTCTCTTCCTAAGAAGGTGGGTTTTTTTAAGATTTATATCATGTTTTGTAGTGTCAGGATTTTTTCATTAAGTTTTAGAATGTAGGGTCACTTCTTCAGATTATCTATTTCTTTTAATTGTTCTCCCAAATAACATTTTCTGGTGTGTTTTCTTCTTGGGTGAGGATATTTAGGAATTGTTCCTTATAGCATGGTTGTGTGCATGTTTATAATAAAACATCAACAACGAGAATAACATTTACCGCATTTTATGAGAGAGAGAAGGCGTCAAGTACTATGTAATATATACGATTATTCTTTCTCTAGGCCATTCTTGTTTTTTCTCACTTTCCATACTTTTGGCAAAGAATTACACTAACCAGACAGAAAGGACCTGTCTTTTTTTTTTGTAATAATTCCATGGTGTTCCAACTTCAATTTTTATTTATATATAAATAATGATAATCATTTTAATTTTTTGAAGGTTTTTGAGATTGATGATGTTAAAGCATGGAAATCTGTTTTGATATCTGCCATTTCCTATGCGTTGGGGCTTCTTATGATTTCTAAAGCACCCTGGTATCTACTTCCTCTGGCTTGGGCTTGGACAGGGACTGCTGTAACAGGGGTTAGTTCAACACATATTTTCCTTATAATTACTCATTACTGGTTTCTCGAAGCCTTTTAACTCCTATCTCTCGACAGATCTTCTCCTCGTGAAGATCTTGGACATAGGACATGTTTTGGGTGTAAGTTTTGTGATCCTCTTTCCTTTTTGCCATACAGTTCTTTGTTATAGGACATGACTGCGCTCACAAATCATTTTCAACAAACAAATTGGTAGAAGACATTGTTGGAACTCTGGCATTTTTGCCACTAATTTATCCATATGAGCCATGGCGATTTAAGCACGACAAACATCATGCAAAAACAAACATGTAAGTGATGTTCCCTTCTATTTTTTGTTTTTCTAGGTGCATCTTGTAAATCATTTAGCTTTAAATGTATGTTATAGACGGACCGGCTAATATTTCTATTCAATGCATGAAGTGTGAAACTTAGTTTTTTGTCCTGAAAACCCATTATTAATATATATTTCAGTAGCTTAGTCAAGGGAGGAAAAAGAGATTCATAGCTTAATTAAAATCATTAACGAGATGCCACATCGTTCTGTTAAATGTGTTATTTTCTTTTCCAATGTACATGCATTCTCTGTCCAATGTGTCCTTGATAGAACTCGCAAATTAAGAACAATGGAACCGTGTATTACTCAATGAAAAAGATGAATTCAAAGGCTCTACAACAAAGGAATGATTAATCCAGAGTCATAGACTCCTAGGAACAAATGCACAAATGACCCAACCACCTATTCTCTCTCCCTCATATATCAGAATCACATGGAATCCATGGACTCTTCACTAACTAACTAGCCGTCTCCGCTTCTGGCCCCGCTGTCTTTCTCCTCGTGTAGACTTTCCATTTGGTGGAGTTGCTTCTATAATTGTCTCATCATCCTGTCAGTACTTTGTGCTGGAAGTGTAAAATTCAGGCTTCATACAGTATATGTAAATCAAAAGCACTGTATAAAATGTGTAATGTTAGCATCCATGTATGCACTGAGGATATAGCTTTTCTGTTTCGTTACTTTTAATTGTAAATCATCAGGGCCGTTCCTATGAAATAGGAGGCTCGGTTCTATTTTTAAAATAGGCCCCAGTAAAATCAAAACGCAATTTTTTTTGTGTAGTTAAACTTCATTAAAAAATCAGAATCAGAAGAACTTTTAAACACGAAACAAAACAAAATAAAATTAAGTGAAAGAGAGGTGAAATTTACCCAACGGTGTCGTTTGGAATGTCACTCCTACGTCGTAGGAAAGGGGAAAACGAATGGTTTATGTGAAAAAGAAATAATTGTTGTGATTCTTTCAATGAAATAGTTTTTCAAATTGACTGACTAAGTGATTATTCAAATTGATGGTGGTTTAATAGAATCAAATTTATGTCCAGAAAGTGGAACTAGAGTCTAGAAAAAACTCATACGTGTACTGAAGTAAAAAAAGTAACATAAATTTTTTTAATTTAAGTGGGGGTGGGTATTATAATTTTTTTTGAGGCCTCTAAAAAGTAAAAAAAGTAACATAAATTTTTTTAATTTAAGTGGGGGTGGGTATTATAATTTTTTTTGAGGCCCATAGTTTTTAGAGGCTCGGTTCGGTAGCGCTTCTTGCACTCCTCAAGGTCCGGCCTTGTAAATCATCTCTAATGATACAGGTTGAAAGAAGATACTGCTTGGCAGCCTGTTTGGCAGGATGAGTTTGAGTCAAGTCCATTTTTGAGGAAAGCAATAATATATGGATATGGTCCATTTCGTTGCTGGATGTCTATAGCTCACTGGTATGGCCTTGCATCGTTTTTATATTGTTCCTAAGGACTATTTCGTTAACTTGAGCAGCCTTGATTTCAATTTTTTGACATTTAGTATTTTAGTTTATACCGTATCTTTATGCAAACTAATTTCTTTCAGGCTGGTCTCTCACTTCGATTTGAAGACGTTCAGACCAAATGAAATAAAGAGGGTGAAGATAAGTTTGGCTTGTGTTTTCACCTTTATAACAATTGGATGGCCATTAATTATTTACAAGACTGGAATCATGGGATGGATAAAATTCTGGTTGATGCCATGGTTGGGCTATCACTTCTGGGTAATTTCACTTGTCCTGTAAATTAATATTTTATTTATCACCGTGTCTTTTTTGTTTTTATTTCTTTTGTTTGGATGGATCTTAATTAGTGTTTAGCCTAGATAGAGAGGAAGCCAATAATCAGTCACTGGATTTTTTTTTTAAAGAGTAATCAGTCACTGGATTGAACTTTGATTTATGTATTGAAGTAGAATTGGTTAGTGACTATTACCGAGCTTTAATGTATATAGTACCCACTCACAATCTTATCTTAAAAGAATGGAACAATATAAAACTATCCCTGGTTGCATGCGTTGTATGCTGCCGGAAAATTTAGGGCAAGATGGGGAGTTCAGCAGGGGCCCTGATTCCCTACAAACGATGGTTCTAATTTTAAATTTTCCACTATATTACACATAGTTTATTTTTATAAAAGTAAAAAATGGCCCTTAAGTCACTAAATTTGTTGAAGAACAACCATGCTTTATCACACAAGGTGAGGTTAGATACATAGATCAGACAACACTGTGATTCCATATCTTATAGTAGGTTAAAAGATATACCATTTACTTCTAAATATCTCTTAACAGTCTGGTCTATAGTTTTTCTTGGTCTCTCTCTACTTGTAGGTGTTGCACTATTCTCCATCTGGTCAGCCCTCTTTAGTGTTGCTCCTATGAGTATTCTCCTAACATGTCCAACCCACTCTAAGACAGTATCCTATTATCTTTTTCTATAGTGGAAGCTATCCTATATGTCGTGTTCACTATAATCCCCTATAGCCGCTATAAATGCATTCAAAGGTTTATTTTATTAATTAGAAATGAGTTTAAGTCTAAACGTATGAGATATTAATAAGTAAAAAGAGAAAATCGAAAGAAAGTTTGAAGCATATTCAGAGTAGTGAAGATTCATTTTAAAGATAAAAATGGATGAGTATACAGTACATTCAAGTATTACACAACTCAAGGCAAATGAATCAGAGTGTTCAAAAAATAGCAAGATCATAAAATCAATTTACCTATCTTCATTGATTTTTTTTACAATGGTTTAATAATAGTTGAAACTTATTGTACAAGTTCAACTTACAAAGCTATGATACTTTCTATCTTTTAAATGATAATTTGTCATTTAAATATATTGACATTATATTTTTACTCTGTTGGTGAATTTTCTACAGTACTACACAATTTATTAATTATGGATAAATATAACATTATGTTTTTTTTACAAAATATAGTGATTTTATTAAATTTTGTTAAAGGAAATACTAGTGTAAAATAAAGTGTCTTGGCCAATTTGAAAGCATTCATGTAATGTAAGCCTCTAAATATGTTACCAGGTTAAGTTATACCTATATAATTTACCAAACCGTTAGGTTGTACCTGAAAAATATGTTATCTTGTTTTCTTTATTCTTATTTTTTTTTTTAAAAAAACTTTGTAGAGGTATTTCTTTGCTTTAGTAGTTTATTTATCTCCCCCCAAAATATTTAGACTGTGTTTGAATACGAATTTTCATGATGTAATTAATACTGTGGGCCACATGTCTAAGAGGTATCCTTTTGCTCTCAATCATAGATGAGCACTTTCACCATGGTACATCATACTGCACCACACATACCATTCAAAAACTCAGAAGAATGGAATGCTGCACAAGCACAGCTTAATGGAACTGTTCATTGTGCTTACCCTCAATGGTAATGTATTTTTTATGCTTGTTGTATTCTAATTTATGTTTTTCTTGCCATTAATAAGACGCATGGATGTGGTATATGCTGAATAAGTTCGCTACTGTTGATTTTTTTTCTTTCACTGGTGAGTGTTATTTTATTCTGTGGATACTGAATAATTTATCGACTTTGTTCTACATATTATTTGCATTTGCACCGTATTAAGGAAAAAGGACAAACAGAGTACTTAAAATATGATCAGAGAAAATGGATAGTCGAGAATGTTTACATCTACGGTGGCATATTGCAATTATAATTGAAGTGAAAGAGATTTTTTTAAGTGCCTGTGTATTGCATTATACATACAAATCCATAATTGATGGATGGTATCTCAGGTTGATTATCATGTCTATTATAAATCACCTTAGAAATGTTCAAATGCTTACAATATCCCGATGTCCATGTAAATCTCTTGCCTGTGAATTGTTAAATTTAAGTATATCCTTATGTTACACCCCCTGTGTTGCTCACATTTATGAACAATTTTAGTTTTTTCCCGCTCTTCTCATGATTTCTTCAAAGTGCAGGTTTGCGAAATTAACTCGATGGCCATAGGATTGACTAACCGCTATATTCTGACTTCTTTTCTGTACAGGATCGAGATCTTATGCCATGATATTAATGTCCATATTCCACACCATATATCCCCGAAAATACCGAGCTATAATTTACGAGCAGCCCATAAATCCATCCAAGAAAATTGGGGAAAGGTAAAGTCAATAATGTCAATACCATTTTATGCTTCTTCATGAAAGAAATGAGGGATTCCATTTTTCTTCCACTTCTTGCAGTCTTAATATTAAGAAAAGAAATGAAAATGTTAAAACAATATTTGCTTTGCCACCAAAACATACTTTCGATACAAGTCCAAATAAAAAATTTGGAAGTTTTGTTTATTCCAGTCATGCAAATTTGTTTGTGTTTAAACAGTTAATCAGCTCTAAAACATTATCAATGTCTAACCAAACTCTAATTCCATGGTTAAAATTTCTAGATGACATTTTAGCTAATTATTGGTACTATTTTGTTGTGTTGGAAAAACAGTATCTGAATGAGGCTAGTTGGAATTGGCGATTGATGAAGACAATCATGACGGTGTGTCATGTGTACGATAAGCAGCAAAATTATGTCTCCTTTGATGAAGTTGCTCCTAAAGAATCTCGTCCAATTAGATTTTTGAAGAAAGTAATGCCTGATTATGCCTAATTAGGTCCAAGTTGGCTTATTTTCATGCAATTTTTTTTTTATATATCAGAGTAGGTAGGTATACCATTCATTTTCTTTTTTACGAGTATTGTTTAATATATGTTTCCATTTTTTATATCACATAACAAGGGGAAATTACTTGGAGCTCCTTTTAAGTTCACGTTTTATGGTAATCATATTATCTAGTTGCAAGCTCTGAGAGACAGTCATTAGGTTAATGTAGACATTATATTAATCTGAACGTGATTTTTCTTAGGACGATCACGTTGGAAGAGTGTTATATTATGCATAAACAGATGTCTAACGGATAAAAAATCACGTGGAGTGTTGTTTGAGACTTTGAGCTTAATGCCTAATAATGAGTACTGTCATTTTTTATGCTTTGTTTTTATACATTACTGACATAGTAACATTAAGTATTTATTTTCTTTTTGGTCTAAGAAAAGCACATCTTCAACCATAACTGTTTGCAAATTTCGCAGTGGAGCAGTATCCTAAACAATACATTTCCTTGTAGAGAGACAGAGAACCACATTGATCGATATTGTTATATTCTATTGTGCTGCATAATATCTAGTTTTGATTAAATTAATTTGTCACAAAAAAGCTTGATTAAATTAACATTTAGAACTTCCGCACAGAAGATGGTGGTTTGGTTGACTACCATCTGTTAACATCATTTGTAATAACTCGAGACCTTGGATTTATACAACATTGATGGATTTGGTGCAATGCAACCTAAAGAGTTCAAAGTATATTTTACGCAATACTAATTAAATAGGAAAAGTGAAGTGACCTAAAAGCTGCAACTCACCCCACCCACCACATGCTAAGTAATTTCTCATTATTCCCTTCACCATTCTAATGCAAGCAAAAGGACTTCATCTCATTTACTCCACCTCCACGTTAGTTAGTTGCAAAAGAAAAGGTTAAAAGGAAGGTACAAAAGTGGATATGACCTTATCAAAAGAAAAAAAGGGAATAACTTAAGGCTGGTACAAATTTAGAATCTTCAAGAGATATGAAGTGATGTATGAAATCTGATTCAGTACACAATAGTAAAATAAAGCAATCCACATATAGTATTCTTCATTTCTTTGTAGATATAATACATCAGCAGTTCTTTCAAAAAAAAATAAAAAATACATCAGCAGTAAAACTACATGTATCATGTATGCATAGTTTTTTGAGGGAAATGTATAATGTATGCATAGTTAACAACTACTAAATCTCGTATATACAATGTTTTTAGTCTCAGCACTATCTTGAAAATTGCAGAAGCAATCTGGTTATGACAAACTAAGGAAAAATTAAACTTAAACTAAGCAAACCACTCTATAAATAACTAAATCATATAATTGGTGGTGTAGGAGTTTCCCATATATCAAAAACATTCTCTTCACTATGAAGTGCAAAAAGCCTATCCCCTCCAATGGAAAAATCACATATTGACCCACCATAGCTTCGTCTTAACCTAGAAGTTAAAACCCATTCAGGGCCACAAAACACTGAAATGCAATCATTCATGGAAGAGAAAAGTTGTCCACCATGCAATGCCAATTTAGGGTAACAAGGTTCCTCAGGCATCTTCCCTTTCATCAACCTACTTCTAGAACTCCACCTCACACTGTTAGCAGCAGAACTTCTCAAATCCATGAAACCCAATTCCTCAAACTCATTCACCACACAAATTGAACTATTATCCTCCATTGCTATTGCATCCCTCACCCTTTTCTCATCCACAGCCAAAGTTGCACCTACATCAGACCAACACCAAACCATTTTCTTCTCTCTAAAATCCAAAAGACTAATATAACAATTATCTTTTCTAGGAAACATTGTAGCAACTAACAAACAATTACTACCTTCTAACCATTGAAGCTTATCAGCATCACCAAGTGACCAACCTAAAGGCTCATAAAAGAAATCAATTTGTTTACCAGTAACTTGATCCCAAACACCAACACCATATTCATTACTCCTTCCTTTACAACTAGAAAATAATTTATAATCAGAACTGAAACTTAAAGCACCAGCAGTATAACTTTTAACATGATTTTCATGACTAACTTGAAATTTATACCTAAGTTCACCATTATGAGAACTAAACAAACCCATTCCACCATCACCACGACCAAGTCTTTCACTTACACCTATAACAATATTGTTAGGGTCAACCCAACCAACATCGTTGACTCTTTGATAATCAAGATTAAGAGGACAATGTTCTTCTAACATCCAATCATAAACATGAACCATGCAACCATGAGCAACACAACAACCACCATCTGGACCAGCTCGAATTGCTGTTCCATCACCAGGTGCTTGTCCTTGAACAGAACAAGACAATCTTAATCTATTACCATCAAATTGACCCCATTTTGCAGAACGAACATGATCTAGAACACCATAAAACAGAGCTTCTCTGTAAAGAAGCTTTTCAGGAACATTTTGTGGGATGTAGAGTTCACCTGTTCGTAGCAGATCTAAGATAACAGAGAAACAATCTGCGTTACGATCGATGAATTTTTCACTTCCATTATCTTGTAACAGATTCCAATTCTCATCTAACATTGCACCCAACATAGAATTTCTTCCTGCATTTGCAAGTGTTGTTGCTGTTGTTTCAAATACTCTGCCTCCTACGTTGAATTTCACTCTATCGTTTTTAACACCCATGATTTGTTTCTTTCAAATTATGAAACTTTTTCAGAAACCCAGATGGGGAATTGGGTTCAATTCAACGAATTTGATAAACACAAGATTTTTGGTTTGTTTCTATAGAGAAAGCTAAAAGCAGGGGAGTAGTGTAATTTCTACGAAATGTTGGGAAACATACAAAGATTATGATTTTTTTTTTGTTGGGAAAAAACAAAAAACGATGATTGTGTTTTAGAAGGATTGAAATTGAAGTAAAAGAAAATGGGTATTGATGAGATCAGAGGATAAGGGTTAAGTAGTAACAATAATATTTGAAAAAGGATGGGATTGTCGTAAAACAAGAAATGGATTTGCATTGAAGGAATATTATTTATGGCTTTAAAAAAGAGGGTTTTTGAAATCGTGGGATTTGGTGAAAGAAAAGACGAATCAAATTGGGTGGAGCGGTTGGAATTCAAAACAGAATTGACTCAGTTTCATATCATCTTCTCTCCCTCTTAAAAGTCACTCTGTTTTTGTTCTCTCTCTGTTTTTCTTTTCTATTCTTTTTGTTTTTTCTTTAAAAAATAAATTGTATTTTTTTATATAAAGAAGAAATTTAGTAGAGTTGAATTTTAGGAGTTCACCCAATTAGACAAATCCTCTCCAAGCGCAATCCCCTCAAAGTGTTGACAAATGTATATACGGATTATTGTTAAAAGTAGTGATATCTATGCATCTATTCAATGACAATTTTGGGGATAATTTATTCTTTTTCTCTTCTTATTGGTTAAAAACAATAAAGAGAGATGGTAACATCAACATAGAGTATGAGAGAGAAAGTTATTCAAAAGTTGTTATAAAATAATTGTACAAATATCATTTCTCTATTATCATTGATCAATAAGATATCTATGATATAATAGTAAATAAGAATAGTTTGATAAAATTTTATCAAAATTCAAACTAAAAAAATACTGAGAAATAATTTTAACTGACTATCTAACTCAGATAAAATTATTATTCTCAGTATTTTGTTAATCGTTATGAAAGTGAAGGATATGCTTCTTAAAAAAAAAATCAAAGAGAGGAGTATTGACTATTGACAAACACTTTCACAACAGAAAACAACAACAACAGAATCAAAAATAAATTAAAATGTTATGTTTTCACCAAAATTCAAACTCGGAATCTCACATATGTATGCGTAAGTTCCATGTTATGTTTTTCCTTTCCTATGCAACCAAAAAACCACAAATTGGAATTTGCCACGTTTTTGGGTTCATTGATTTTGATTGGCCTCAAGATTTAATATAATATATCTTTCATCATTAAATAAAAATAATTGATGTGGGGTCCATTCAATCACACACAATTAATACCATAACAGACGGCTGTGATGAAACGAGGTTTAGTTTAGGTTGAAATTACCAATTTATGAATGAAATGAATGTATTTGAAGGTGAGTGGCTGGCTCCTTAGTTAGTTCTTCACACGAAGTCAGCTTTCTTGCGCGGTCTTTGCCGTAAAGAAACCGCGTCATGAGAATTAAAAACTATCAATTTAATAATTTACTTAATTAATACTAGTACATTTGGAATTTGGAACAAGAAAAAGACTTTATGATATGAGCAACCCCTATTATATAAGTTAGTACAGTCCATGTCGTAACTAGTTAGCCTATTCACACCGCTTGTGTTTATTGACTTGTGACATGTCAGTGTCGTCCTTCAATTCATTATTTCATTCCAAGAAGGTTTTTCCCAACCTAATTGCATGGCAAAATGAAGGTGGAGGAAATTGCACTATCGTTTGTGTGACATTTGATTATGCCAATTTTCACTATAAAGTATTTATTTAAAATGTGCATACAAGAGTGTTTTTCCTTTTATGATTATCTCTAACGTAAGATAGATATTTACTACGATGGATAAACACAAGATAGGTTTACGCGTCAGCGTTTATCAAATAGATTTTGACTTTTCCATTTTGTCCTTTCATGTTAAGATAAGTTCCAATTTGCTGTAGAAGTTTATTTTTCCAGTTTCTGCTAAAAAATAAATAAAATCTCCATACATGTGCCCCCTGATTGTAGTAAAATAACAAATAACCACAATAATTCTTCAATGTATCAACATAGACCAAAACAACCATGACTCTAATTTATTTATCAAATGAAAGACCATTTCCTCCTTTGGTTTCATTGTCTTGAATTACTCAACCTTTGGATTGGAGTAACCTTGACCCACCGCTTTAACTCGAAGTAGCGGACCGTGGACGGCAAAAACCTTCACAAGGAGCACGTCTTTTATTTAATTAGTACAAAACAACTATCAAGTAAATATATTTCAAATACTAGTAATTTACAAAATAAAACACTAGTAAACAAGATAATACGAATGATTAGATTAAGGTTATCAAAATATTATTTGCGTAAATCAAAATATTACTGTTATTACCAACATGAATTGACTACAGAGGAGGGGGTTAGACGGCCACATTCATTCGGCTGAATTATGTTCAAATTTTCGCTAAAAAAGATGCTTGCATCAAATGTTTAATAATGTCTCACATATAAATATTATAAGTGGAGGAAACTTGCTCAAAAAAAAAAAAGTGGAGGAAACTTACAAAAATATTATAAAATAATATTTAATTAAAAAAATATTATATCTATTACTTTTTTTTTTGACAAAATTATATCTATTACTTAAACTTTAATTTTTCCAATCCTACATTTTAAAAAAAAGATATATATTATTTCCTCCATTCCAAAATAAATATCACATTTGCAAAAATAATTTATCCCAAAAATTATTATAAGTTTAACTTTTGTGATTTTAATTGCTTATTTTTTAATTGTATCTCTTAGTTCATGTCATCACTCTTATTTGTAACCAAAAAAAAATGTCATCACTATTATTTTATTATTTTTCACTTTATATTTATGGGTAGTGTTAACTTGTGCCTTTAAAGTACATGTTAAGAAACCTAAAAAAAAAAACATTCTCTAAAATTTTGTGCATTTAAATGATTAAAAAGTTAAATATTAAATGCAATGCACACATTTCAATAAAAAATTATGTATTTGAATCATTAACTTGTGTTTTGTGGGCACAAGTTAACATTTCCCTATATTTATATATGATAATAGATAATATGAGCAATTGAATAAAATCATCGTTTTTTTTCATTTAACATCTTTTCTTAATATGTCCTTAAAAAAATGTTTTTTTTAATATGTGTGAAGTGGTGCACTATGATATTCATTTTGAGATGGATGGATAAACAATTTTAGGGTTATGCTAAATAGTATCTCAATGATACAGGTTAAGGAAACCCACAAAATATAACATTTTCCACATTTTCAAAAGTTTGATCGTACAAATTTCAAATATGGTTACCATATATATGTTTCTTTAACTAGCCACTAGTTAGCATTTTTGATGTTTTAATTAATCCTTGGTGTGACTTGGGAGATGAGAACATGACACCGCGGGTGGACCTTGCCTTAGATAATTGATAGCATGATAATAAGATTTCAGACCATATATTGCTATACAGTGTTATATAGTTTGATATTTGACAATAAGTTTGGAGGCTACTATGTGATGGTCACTATCTTCTTTCCCGTTTTAACCTTTGAGATAAGGGAGACGAACGAGGATGTGGCTGACTGCTTCAAAAAAAGTTTTTAACATAAGTTAGGATTAGCACTAGAATTCTGTAACTTCTTAGAAACACAACATAGTACTTAGCAGACAAGTATTTAGTACTTCAACTCAAAGACATTATGGAAATCATAATTAATTCATTATCTTCATCTCATCTTATCTCACTTTTGGTTGGTATAACTGAACATTTCACCAGCAAGTCACAATCGTCATTGCATCAATTGTCTAGTAAATGTCAATCATTATGTTTGTTGCCACGTGTAATGCAGTTTCTAAGTATACATTGTTATCCTTTTTATACGATACTTTTTAGATACAGTTGCGATAGAAACCTCATAAAATATATGGTCAAATTTTGTGGGGAAGATGTTTTGAAATAAGTTAAAATCATGCAAATACGTGAACTCTATGTCATTTCATTGACACTATGTATACAAGGAAAAAACAATCACTCATTTTCTATAAAACTAGCAAATGTATATTAAACATATATTGGGCAGTAGCTTGTGGTAATGGCACGAATAGGTCTTAGCTAACAAAGTGTTTCCATCATCCATCATCCTAGGTTATTTGGTTAGTGATTTTAGGATCAAAATGATCCAAAAATTAAATTACAATGGATTTATGTAGAATGAGAGAATCATCTTGTGGTTCATGGCTTGGACAGGGCTTAGACAAACACTGTCTGGGTTATGGTTCAACTTTGTTTTTGTTCTATTACCAAATTGACCATGAGATATTTAAATCAAAGTTGATTAAGCAAATTCACAACAAAGAATTTGTTATACTGTATATAAATCCTAGCTCAACTGGCAAATGCCGAAATTACAAGGTCGGACGTCGTGACCCGGGTTTGAACCCGGGACCTCACAGTTGTGTGTGAGTTTATTTTCAGTAGATTACCACTTCGTCTAAGACCAAAAAAAAGATTTTGTTATACTTGTCAGGAATAAATTCATTCCAAAATTGTCCCCATGAACTTAACTCATTTGGTAAGGGATGATGCACAATTTGTGCAGGGGCCGAGATTCGAACCTCGGACACCCCACTTATTCATCTTAAAGGTGAATTTCTCTAACCACCAGGCTACTTGACAAAAAAAAAAATTCATTCCAAAATTATTTTCCGTTACAATTCTTTGTTGTTATTGTTAAATGTTTTTAAATGTTGGAATGGTGTAAATTATACTTATCCTTGGGTACCCTAACCCAAATTTTGTTTCGATGCGTCAATGTAGCCCGATTCAAATTCAAAATTCAAGCTTATCATCCAGATTTTAGAGTAATAGATTTGATCTCAATATATTAAGTGACATTCTTTTAATCCACATTTGATCCCCAAATAAAGTCTCTGCGGATTTCCTTTGCTTCTTTGCATATAGAAACGGGAATAAAGGAATCTTCACAAGTTCAACTCATTTAGTAGGGATATTGCATATTATATGTAGGGGTTGAAGTTCGAACCCTAGAGACCTCACTTCTCCATAGTTAAAATGTGTAAGCTCTGACCACTAAACTACTAGATAAAAAAATATATGAGATGACTAGACAACATTAATAAGTGAAGATTGGGGAAGAGTCACGTGCAAGAAAGTTGTCCTTCCATCCCGACAATTTCATTTAAATCTTATCCAACATGAACTTAAAATAGCTATGGGAAACTCTCAAAACAATCATATGAGCTTCCAAGTAAATCTCCAAGTCATTAGTAATTTCAATCATCAAGACCAATACCGATATTTATTAGATTAGCGATCTGGGACATTGGAGAAATATATTATTAGATATTTTTGTTGGTTAATTTTCTTACCTTAATACAATTGACCGTATGAACATTTGCCAATTTTTTTCATAAGAAAATGTTAGTGGTTATCAAATTGAGGGAGGGAGAATTTGTGCTTTAGCGCCTCAACCCATATCATTTGGCCACACCTTCGGAAACCCTCGACCACAAGAATTAAATAATTAGCAAGGCATATATGAAATTAAATTGATTGCATTCGTCAATATTATGGCATTCATTTGCAATTTTGTCATGTAATAATCAAAGCCATGAACATGAACCAATGATAAAATTATTAACATCAATCTCTGAAGCAAGCATCAACTTAGAAAACAAATCAAAATCATTTAGAGGTGCAATTTGCAAAAAGAGTAACAAAGAAAAAATAATTTTTTTAATGCTAAGCTATCTCTATCCTTTGTATATGCATATACGAGAAAAGAGGTGAGAAAATTAAATGGGGAAGAGTTGAGTAGAATAATATAAAACCGTACAAATAGATTTGAAACAAAAAGGAATAAGTATGCAGTATACTAATAAGTATCATAATATACAAAAAAAAAAAAAAAA
>Ga0228711_1003976_pt1 | contig 22919 bp, 13 predicted proteins | sample MedpolnodulmetaG_2_FD_177996 | JGI IMG/M metagenome (GOLD analysis project Ga0228711, IMG submission 177996) | Root nodule microbial communities from Medicago polymorpha collected in Santa Monica, California, United States - brown nodules | ecosystem: Host-associated > Plants > Roots > Nodule...
TCGATGTCAGAAAAGCAATTTTCAAAGTTTAATTAACTTAAACGGAGGAGTAATTTTGTTAGTTTTTTTTTCTCTCTTTTCTTTGAAAGTTATTTGTTAGTTGATATAATATATAACTTAATTGTCCCCGTGAGCTTAACTCAGTTGGTAGAGACATTGCATAATTTATGTAGGAACCGGGGTTCAAATCCGGACACCGTAGTTCTCCACATTTAATTGTGTGAGCTCTAGCCACTAGGCTACTAGACCAGAGAGGAGTTGCTGCAGAAGATGATCCAGATTGGCAGTATCGGTCGCCCTGCCCTTACGTATCAGATTGCCAGGTAGCACAGGGGACAGAGGCATCGTAGGCAGCAAGGCTGATTATCATTAGGATTTTCTTTATGTACTTTTTGACTATGATGATGGTGATGTATTATTATGACATGTTCCGTACATTTTCGTATTTCTATGACATTTTCGTACATACCTTTTATATTATTTCTTGCGTTTTAATTCTATCCTGTTAAATTTTATTTCGTACATTTTATATTCATGAATTTACAATTGGAATGAAAAAAATTTGTTTAACATGTTAAGGATTAAAATTTTGGATGAATTTGTTTAAGTATGAAAGAATTTGGTTATGAAAAATGGAAGGTGAGCTGCTAGAAATGGAACCAAACACGTAACGGCAGTTAACTGCTGCCGGTTTGTAGAACGACAGTTAACAACCGTTTGGGGTTATTTAGTAAATTACTTGTGTTATTGTGAAGTTTTCGATGTCAGAAAAGCAATTTTCAAAGTTTAATTAACTTAAACGGAGGAGTAATTTTGTTAGTTTTTTTTTCTCTCTTTTCTTTGAAAGTTATTTGTTAGTTGATATAATATATAACTTAATTGTCCTCGTGAACTTAACTCAGTTGGTAGGAACATTGCATAATTTATGTAGGAACCGGGGTTCGAATCCGGACACCGTAGTTCTCCACATTTAATTGTGTGAGCTCTAGCCACTAGGCTAATAGACCAAAAAAAATAATATATAATTTAATTTTTTTTAAGGAATAATTTCTGAAGGAATAATATATAACTTAATTAACAGAACAAAAAAAAAATCAGCATAAATTAAAATCAATTCAGACAACATGAGAAGTGTCGACAAGTACCTCCTCAACATAAATTAAAATAATTATCTATATAGATAGATATGTTGTCTCGAGGTGGATCCCTATACAGTCAATGGGTACACAGCTAGTGGTGCCTACCGTTTACTAACAGTTACATTGCCTTCCAATGATCATATTCCAACGAATCTTTTATGGAGGAAGGATGTTCCTTTGAAGGTCTCGGTGTTCGCTTGGCGCTTGTTTCGCAATAGATTGCCTTCTAAAACAGATTTATTTCGCAGAGGCATTATTCTTGCTGAAGCGCGGTCGTGTGTTACAGGTTGCGAACTCCATGAATCTGAATGGCATTTATTTTTGTCTTGTAGTTTTTTCAGCCAGCTTTGGCAGCTTGTAAGGAACTGGCTTTGTGTTCATTCAGCGGATCCCGCTCATATTTTGGATCATTTTATTCAGTTTAGTTCTTCTATAGGCTTTGGTACATCTAGGTGCTCCTTTATGCACTTGATATGGTTTGCTACAATTTGGGTAATTTGGAAGGAAAGAAATGCTAGAATTTTTTGAGGTATTCAGAGTTCTCCTATGCAGCTCCTGAAGAATGTCAAGCTTCTTTTCTTCTAGTGGTTTAAAGCTAATGCTGTTTCTTTTCATTATAGCTTTTATAGCTGGTGCCAAAATCCTTTCCTATGTGCAGGATTTGGCTAATTCTATTACTTTATTTCTGAACTTTCTGTTGTAATTTGTGAGTGTAAGTATAGTGATTCAATAATTACATATAAATATTTATAGTAGTATAAGTTTGCCTCCGTTAATAAATTTTTTTGGATCCGTCATTGCTCTTACACCATACAAAATCCAAATCACCACACATTATGTGATCCTTGATGTTTTTTTTAGCCAAAATCATCACATTTCAAACCTAAACATTAAATATAGGCTAATGTTGCGTTTCTTCGATGGATTGTTCTTCAATTTGTTTTTTTGCCGGTTGTTCAATACATTCTGATTATATAAGCCAAACTTGATTTTCATCTTTCCAGATTATATAATTTGAACCTGTTCGAGATATGCTGAAAACTACTTTTTTGTTATTTTGTATTTTTTGTTTATTTTTATGTGTGTGATTTGGTTATTTCATGTATGAACCAACGTCGGACCGTATTAGACACAACAAGCCTACAATGACCGCAACCGCGGCGAGAGCGGTTACAACATACCTACATAAAAAAAAACGTGTTTTTTTAGGAAAATTTTGCGTTGTTGTTAGCGTGAGTTGGAGAATATTTTCATAAATTTGTTTAGAGTTTTAATTAAGATTTAATTTGTACACATTATGTTGTCAAATTAATCACTTTTGATTATTTAAAACATTTGCTATTTTAAGTTATTCATTTAATTGATTGTGATTTATCGATAACTTAAAACTTTTTATACTTGTTTGTTGTGTATACAATTTTTACTCAATCACTACATTCACTACATTGTGTACAAATTAAACTTTTTTTAGTCAAAAGAGGATGTTTGGAATCTTTGTAATAGAAATTGTAATCCTCAATGCAAAGTTGTCATGACTGCAGCCTTAGTTAATATTGTCAATGCAATTTGGTTTGCTAGAAACCAAATAAGATTTCAAAAATAACAAGATACATTGGAAGAACTATATTGCATCCATTCTCTCAAATGTCTCTTGGCAATCATACTAATGCCTTAGCTACTTCTAGTATATCAGATTTTGTGATATTAAAAAAGATCAATGTCAAGTTACACCCTCCCAAAGCACCTCAAATCTTCGAAATTATCTGGCAGCCACCTATATTCCAATGGATTAAGTGCAACACTGATGGAGCAGCCACTTCAACAACCTCTTCATGTGTTGGCATATTCAGGAATAGGGATGCAGACTTCCTTCTTTGCTTCTCTGAAAACTTAGGGACAGGTAATGCTTTCTTTGCTGAGCTGTCTGGTGCCATGAGAGCCATAGAGCTTGCCAAGCTTCATAATTGGAGTTGTCTCTGGTTAGAAACTGATTCCACCTTAGCGGTGAAGGCCTTCAACAATCAAAGTTTGGTTCCTTGTTCTTTAAGAAACTGTTGGAACAACTGTCTCCTCATTCTCTCATCTATGAATTTTTTTGCTATCTCATGTTTATAGAGAGGGTAATCAATGTGCTGACTCACTGGCTAATCTTGGTCTATCTTCAACTGCTTTAACTGTTTGGCTTGAAATGCCTATGTGTATCAGAGAATTTTTGAACAAAAACAAGTTAGGATTGCCTAACTTTAGGTTTGTAAATACCTAAGGAAATTTTGGTATTGTCCCCCTTCTTTGTCCAGCTTTTTATTATATTTTGGTAGCCCAGTGCTTTGCTAGCTACCTTTTTTTGCAAAAGAAGAAAGAAAAACTTTTTTTAGTCAATCACTACATTGTATACAAATTAATATTTTGGGACCAGCATTCATCATAATTGATAAATTAATCGATAAAAGGATTAACTTGTTTGACAATCTTTTTTTTTAGTCGATCTAAAAATTAAAGACAAACAAATTAGAGACTAATTTCTTATTTCCCAAAATTTTAAAAACTCAGTTGTCTTGAATCTATAATTACAACATTATTTACCTTTTCTTTTCTAACAAATATGCGACTCACTCTATCATATAGAATATATTTTATTATTTAATTAAAATAATTTTAACATCAACAAGTGTCTTTATCTAGGTTTCGTTTGTTTCAAGTCATATTCATAGATTTTTTCTAACAAATATGTGACTCACTCTATCATATAGAATATATTTTATTATTTAATTAAAATAATTTTAACATCAACAAGTGTCTTTATCTAGGTTGCGTTTGTTTCAAGTTATATTCGTAAATTTTTTGAAATAAAATGATAGAATTATGCATGTCTATGTTTTCCCTAAAAAATTACATGTTTATATTTGTTACAAGTTTACTAAATTTTATTCTCCGATATAAAATGTTACTCGGAATACAAAAGTTTTCCCAAAGAAAAGGTGGAAATAAAGTTTTCATAAAGATGAGAGTAAATTCATGTATAACTGTTATAATCTCAATTTTCAAGGTCAATGAAAATATTATAATGTTAACTAAATATATTTTTTCTAAATACTTTAAAATAAAATTCACATCTTTATAGTTTAAAGAATGTTATTCTTAAAAATAAATTTGATAAACTTGAAACAACACACCCTAAATTTTAATCATCAACCTCTATCTAAAGCCAAAAAAAAAAGAGTGAGACCAATAAGGACCTTGTGAAAATTTACGTGTGTTTTATGAAAATATTTTTTTACTTGTAGGTTAGCATTTCGTCGCAACCAGAAGATACTTGAAGGCTTGATTGAAGCTAAAAAAAAAAAAGCCAACAAAGTTGTTTACTTTGTCATGATTTTCCACCGAAAAGCTATCTCAACAAAATAAAATAAAACAAAAAAGTTTAAATCAACACACATTAAATAAAGTAAAAATTAAATAAATCAATTTGATAAAAATAAATAAAAAAATTTGATAAAAAAATACAAAAAATAATTAGAAACAAAAGAAAATGGAGAAAGTGATGAGACAAGAGAGACTATTTTTATTTTGCCAAGAGGCAAAAGAAGATTGAATTTCACATATCATTACTACAACCAACAGCCATGCTCAAAGGTCATTTTAGTAAATCCACGCCACCTCCTAACCGATCACTACTATATAATTCACTCTCAACTCTAGTGAGCCTCCTACTCTCATAACGTTGGGTTGATTCCATTACCATCATTTTGTTAAAAAAAAAATTGTCAATGGAAATTGGGTCGAACTCAAAATCATTGAACAAAAGAAGTTGGAATCCTCTCAATTATTCAAAAGATAGATCCAATTTTGTTCCAAACACTAATCACAATCCAAAAAACTTAAATTCATGGGCTAAGAAAACCGATTTTGTGCTTGATTACTCAGAAGAAGCAAGGTCAGGTGAAAGTGAAAAGTTTGAACTTTTTCAATCGAGAGGAAGAGGGTCTTCATCTTCTCCGGAGATAGAGAAAGATTCAATTGTCGGGAGGATAGAACATGACAAGGATATTGAGATCCAACCAACAAAAGCCCATTGTTGCGCTTGGCTCAAGTGTTTGGGAGTTTAATATGAAATCTTCATTGCTTGGGCATGTAATGTTTGTTAATGTGCTTAGTTAATTTTAAAAACCATGTTATGTTTTTGTATTATAATTACATTTTGGTGAAAGATAAATTTAATTAAAAGTGCAAATTTAAACTCATCACTACTAGGATCGATCACATCAATATTTGGCTACTCTTAGATTTATTGCACATTACGATTTACTCATATTCGTAACATGTAATCAGATTTAGTAGTAAAATACATGAACAAGACTTATTTTATATAATCAGATTTCTGTCTTGTGTTTATCTAAATTTTATCCATGAATTAAACTAACAAAATATTCAAGAGCAGTCCTATGCATATTATACAGAAAAAATACATAACAAATAAAGGTTGCTCCCAAATACTTAATGCAGTCCATATTAGAAGAAAAAAAGACGTAAGAAAGAGAGGGCCCTTATTTTCTAGAACTTACTCGTATAATGCTTTTAAAACATTTGTTAAGAAAATAAAATAAAATAAATTTTACACTAATTTTTTTTAAAAAAATTTAAAAGCTAAACTACAAAATTTCATGACAATTTTATTATATTTTGAGTTCTTAACACTCTCATAGAAAATTGTTAACATATTTCTTCAAAAATTTACCCCAAAACATCATTTCTCTTTTTGAAGTAAAGGAAAAAAGAGAGAACCTTGAATGTCACATTTCAACTAACGGCCACACTCCAGGGTCATTCTGGTAAATCCACTTCCATCTCCTTCATCAGTCACTCTCACTTCCTTAAAAAAGCTCTCAAATTTCCACTGTATGCATTTTCTCTCATACACTTTATTCTGTTCATGTAATAAAAATCCAATCTTTATTCATTCCACAACATTGTATTGATTTCATCACCTCAAATTTCTTCAAAAAAAAGTGTAAATGGAAAACAAAGTTGAACCAAAAGTTGCACCTTTTGTTCCAAAAACTGGTTACAACCCAAGAGAATTACGTTCATGGGCTAAGAAAACTGGGTTTGTTTCTGATTATTCAGGTGAAGCAGGGACCAGCGGAAGTGAAAAGTTTGAACCTTTTCATCATAGAGGAAGAGGGTCATCTTCTTCTCCTAAGATTGAGATAGATCCAACTAGGGGTGTTGAGATCCAACCAGCTTCACAATCACAAGCTGGTGTTTTGGAGGAGAATGTGAGGAAAGAGAATGAACCTGTTTTGCCTTTGAATGGTGATGGTGAAAGGAAAGTTGGTTTAAGAGGGAATGGTGGTAATGTGAATGGTAATGGTGGTAATGGTCATGGTGTATCTGCAGTTGCTCCTGTGACAGAGGAAAAGGACGAGGAGAATGTGATACACGGTGATGGTGATGGTGAAGTTAAGGTTAACGTGTTTCCAGAAGGAGTTGAATTTGGAGATGGTGGATGGAAAGGACCATCTGAATTGAAGTGTGGAGTTAAAGAAAATCCGGGTTTAGGTTAGTTTGTTTTCATTGTTTTTCTGTTGGTTGTGATTTTGAATTATGTTTCATATGTTTAATTTGATTCATTAAGTCACAATAGGTTATATTTTAGTTTGGAATGCTAGTTTTGGTTGGTTTGAATTGAAAGTAGTTTGGTTTAACTTGAATTTATGTGGAAAAAATTGATGTTTTATGAACATTTGAATTTTGGACTGCATAATATTGTAATTTTAAGCAATGTGAATTGAATGTGGTTAACTCTATGTGTATTTGGTTGATGCATATTATCTTGTTATAGAATAGATTAGGAAGATGCCATGTATGTTGTTTGTATTTGGGCTCAAATACCATTACTTGATTTGAGTTATAGTTTATTTACTACTTTTCTTTTCAACCATTGCTTATGAATTCTTTGTGTAGAAGAGAACATATGAATATGAATGAGAAAAAAGAAGATAAAAGATTTCTAGAATTCCAGGAATTAATAAAATTGCTCACCATGACAAGCTTATTCCATTCTTTCCCTTTTAAGTAGAATTTTTGCTCAATAATTAGTTGATCTAACACTGACCCTGCATGAGTTTTGCCATGTCTGATGCTGGTGCACAACCTAGAATGTCCCTCTCAACACCTCCAAGCCTTTATCTAGAAATAAATCCTCCACTTCAATATGATTCCGAAGCCGAGTTTAAAATAGCGGTCAATTGAAATCCAGAAAATAAAATTGAAGTGATTTTTAATTCAACCAAATCAAATTTTATCATAAAAGATTATCGAATCCTCAAGACCTAAACTAAACTGAACCGGTACTTTAGATGATTAATCCTTCAATAGAGCTCAACATTTCACTAAGTATGCAACTGAATTTTTATTAAAAAAAACAAATATGAAAGTAAAGGAACCTGATGCAAATCAAGTGAATCGAATCTACCTGAGTGGCATTGAATTTAATTTAATTTAGTTCTTATCGCTCGCTATTATGTAGAAATAAGGGTGGTATTAGTGATATGATGAATCTACATTCGAGGCGAGTGTTTAAGAAGGGTGGAGAAAAAATATTGGAGTTGATGGTGAAATCTTAAGCACAAGATATCACATATCAGGAAGAAATGAGCAGTGGTGGTTGGTGGATAAGCCGTCGGCGGCGGTAGGCGGAGAAACGATCGGTGGCTGTAGTTGGAAAGTTGAACCAAAGAGAGACAAATTTTAATATAATAAAAGAAAAAGAAAAAAATAATTAAATGCAGACGGTGTACAATAGCATCAACAAATTTCTGGGTATGTTTTGATGATTAAGGTCTGTGAAGATGATGAAGAGGGGAAGAAGAAGAAAAGGAAAAAAGATTAAGTGTTGATGGTTCACTTTAAGATACTACAGACTTGCATGATCCAACGGTTTCTTTTTAAAATTAATGGGAAGGGACTAAATTGATTAACGAAAGCACATTTAAGGGACCAAAACGAAACTTTTATTAACTAAGGTACCAAAACGAAACCTGAAAATTAATTAAGGGACCAAAAGTGTAATTAAGCCTATTTAAAAAGAGCAAAGCTGGATAGTCATAGTACGAAAAAGTATTGAAATTCTTTTGACCAATGAAATGAATGCAAGTGTTTATGGCTTCTAACAATTCACAACTTAATAAGGACGAACACAAGATTTGTACTATGCGTTTAAAAATCGTTTGTAATAACTAACCAGCATTTTCCTTTTAAAAAATAAATGAGAAGATAATCAAATAGCCCCCCTGGTTTTTCCCAGTTTCTATATACATATCACTGTCTCAACTAACTACTGTCTCGTTATTAACATGATAAATTAACATGATTATGTTCTTCGTAACTTGCCCAAAAAGTAATAATTCATTTTTACTTACACTTTTGTATCTTCAATTGCAGTATCTCTTATCTATTATGGCTTACAGCACTATCTATCATTGGCTGGTTCACTTGTATTAATCCCATTAGTCATGGTACCAGTCATGGGTGGAACAGATGTAAGTGTATGATGTTATTTACCATTTATTACTCTCTAGTAGATAGTTCCTCAAATTTTTATCTATTCACATTTACATTATTCTGATGACAGAAGGATACTGCTACCGTAATTTCTACAATGTTGTTTCTTTCCGGCATCACAACTATACTGCACTCTTACTTTGGTACTCGACTTCCTTTAGTGCAAGGGAGCTCGTTTGTGTATTTAGCACCGGCATTAGTCGTTATAAATGCTCAAGAATATCGGAATCTTACAGAACACGTAAGTTCCTACTACATTAACAGAAAATCATAATTCATCAAAAACTCAAGGCTTTTTTTAAGCATAAATATCATTATATAAGTAACAACATTTAGATATCCTGTTACAAATTACTTTAAAATTTGGTTTTTATCCTGTTCGTTTGAATATATTCTCAATTCCCATATTAAATCCTGCATCTTTCAATTGCAGAAATTTAGACACATAATGAGGGAACTCCAAGGTGCTATAATTGTTGGTTCAATATTCCAATGTATCTTGGGATTTAGTGGCTTGATGTCTATCCTACTCAGGTAAGAAAAAGTTTCATGCCGTATCTTTCTTGTGTTCACCAAAACGTCTTTTTTCTCGTGTCGAATTGTTTACAATGTGTGTGTAGTACCATGCGAGATAAAGAGATACGTGATATTCGTCAATGAAGCTGTTAGAAAAAAATAATCTCGATATTACTCTAGAATATCTTGGTTTGTCTGTTAGTGTCAGTTTTCAATCTTATCTTAGATCATTTCGTAGGATTAATTATTTATATCTTTTACCTATTGTTGCTGTTGTTATTGTTGTTTCCCTTCCGTAAAAAAAAAATGGTTTCCTTATTTCCCTATTATTAGTCTTTTGTATCAAGCCAGTATCATCTTATTATCAATAATATTCAAATTCAAAGTTATTTTCTCTCTTCCTTTTATCTAATATCCCACAACTTCAGCAAATGCAATGAAAAATATTGAACTTTTATCAATAAGAGGCGTCACAATTTCAGTCTCGTATGTTAACTATTTACAAATTGTCGTAGGTTAATCAACCCTGTTGTGGTTGCGCCCACGGTTGCTGCTGTAGGTTTAGCGTTCTTCAGTTATGGTTTCCCACAAGCTGGTATTTGCTTGGAAATCACTGTTCCACAAATTGCACTGGTTCTATTATTCACTCTGGTGAGTCATGCAGCACCAATGCAGGGTTCTTCAGTTATCTGAAATGTTTTCTAATGGTTGTGATTTATAAAGTTACTGCTTGATTTATAAACATGTCACGGTATTTTGAAATTTTATTAAATAATTTATGTTTAGAAACTCACATTTTCTTCTTTTTGTCTTGTTTGAAGCATCTTCGAGGAATATCTATCTCTGGACGCCACTTATTTCGAATCTATGCTGTAAGTATTCTTAAATTAGGACGTTCTTTCTTCATTTTATATTCAGAATATGCGATTATAGCCTAAAATAACAAACACTTATGAATTATTTTTAAATATTTGCAGGTTCCGTTGAGCGCAACAATAACTTGGATATTTGCATCCCTTTTAACAGCTGGGGGTGTATATAATTACAAAGAATGCAATCCCAATGTACCGAGTTCAAACATCCTTACCGATGCATGTAGAAAACATGCATATACCATGAAGCATTGCAGGGCTGATGTTTCCGATGCATTGTCTACTGCTGCATGGGTCAGAATTCCTTATCCTTTACAGTGGGGTATCCCTATTTTCCACTTCAGGACTTCCATAATCATGGTCATAGTGTCACTGGTTGCTTCTGTAGATTCAGTAAGTATCATATTTACATTTTTAGATGGATTTTCATGTTGAAAGCAAGGATCACATTCAGTGGCGTATCAAGACTCTGAGTCACTGGTTTATCCTTTTTGCAGGTTGGAACTTATCGTACTGCATCGCTTCAAGTTAATTCAAGGCCTCCAACTCCAGGAGTTGTGAGCCGAGGAATTGCATTAGAGGGTTTCTGCAGTATATTGGCTGGTCTTTGGGGTTCAGGTACCGGTTCAACGACTTTGACAGAAAACATGCACACAATTAACACCACAAAGGTGGCAAGTAGGAGAGTAGTGGAACTTGGAGCAGTTTTCTTGATCCTGTTCTCATTTGTAGGTAAAGTAACAACACTTGGTGACCAAAGTCCATAATTGCAGAATTATATTATTAACTAATATTTTGATGCCTAACACCTGAATTGAAGTTCAAATATTTCTTTATACAGGCTGAACATACATTTAAATTGTATTTTTTATTTTGTAGGAAAAGTGGGTGCTCTCCTTGCTTCCATTCCACAGGCCTTGGCTGCTGCTATACTGTGTTTCATGTGGGCTCTTACTGTGGCATTGGGCCTATCGACTTTACAGTATGGTCAATCAGCCAGCTTCAGGAACATGACAATCGTCGGCGTTGCATTGTTTCTTGGAATGTCCATTCCATCTTATTTTCAACAATACCAGCCTGAGTCAAGTCTTATACTGCCCAGTTATCTGGTTCCTTATGCGGCAGCGTCAAGTGGGCCATTCCATTCAGGACTTAAACAAGTAAGTCATGTCGAATTATATTTTACTATCTTGACACGTCATTGTAGTATTACTTAAAAACTTGTTTAGACGGTGTTAGTGTATAATTAAATACAGTTGGATAATGTTAAGATGAGCTAAGCTGTCATTCTCTTTGTCAAAAACTTGTCAGCTTGATTTTGCTATCAATGCTCTTATGTCCATGAACATGGTGGTTACACTGTTGGTGGCATTTCTACTGGACAACACTGTCCCGGGAAGTAAACAAGAACGAGGAGTGTATACATGGTCGAGAGCTGAAGACATTGCCGCGGATGCCTCGCTGCAATCTGAATATTCGCTGCCAAAGAAACTTGCGTGGTGTTGCTGTTGGTTGAGGTGATTGGGAGTCTAATACTTTTGACATTAGCAAAAAGGTATTGCAGGTCATGAAGAAAAAGGTAAATGTACATTGTAATATAGTTATATCTAGCAACATTAAATTGGAGAAAGCTTTGAATTATTCATTATGCTTGGAAAGTTGCATAGTTACTTTGACATGTCAGTCAAATTGTCTGTTAAAAATTATTATGTACTTAAATATTTAATTATTTTTATCGATAAATATATAATTTTTTTTATTTTCACATTGAGTATTTAAGAGTTCTAGCAAGTTACCAACAAAGGGGAAAAAATGCAATCAAGTTTAGAGTTGGTAGAAGTTTCCGAAGTTTACTTTTGTTCGACATAAATTATCTGAAGTTTCCGATTTTTTTTCTTCATATAAGTAAAAATCAAACTCGGTATTTCAAGATTTACAACACTTACACACTCTGCGCACCAACCATTTGCACTAAACTTTGTAGTCAGAAGCGCACATATCAACTCATGTTGAGGAATTTCTTCCCCCTATTTAAATTTTTTCAGCCAATAATTGTTAAAAAATGTTTATGATAAGGAGAAGTCAGTCACAACTCACAATTCTCAATTTAACTGTACAAAATCAATGGACCAAAAAATATATATTGGTATTAATTTGCAATTTTAGCTGATTTATTGCTCTGCCATTCCTCAAGGAAGGAACGTAGTATATGATTTGGTGTAAGGGATGTGTGCTTCAGCCTTAAATTTGTCATGGGTGATGTATCATGCCCTGAATGCAACCACTGTTCTATTGCTTCCAGTTCATAAGAAAATCCATCTGCTGCCACGTGTGGATTTTTCATTACCTCCTGTTCACCCAACATCATAAGAAAACATTAGTAGTGTAAACAAATAAACAAATTTTTATATAAACCTCTAGTTATATTCTATATTTATAACAATGTAGGTATTAGAAAATATGAGTGATAAGATAGTTATATATGGTTAAGTATCTATATACATTTTGTTTGTACTATTATTGTATAATTATGGTGTCAATGTAGTCATTGAATGTATCCAAATTACAAAAACATCTTGTGTGTATTTCTCTTGTTTAGTCTTCAAATTTGTGTCTTTTATTAGCTAGTTTGATCATGAAACATGTCTTCTGTTTGTCAGTTTAGGCTATGAAATTACTAACAAAAGACACATTTATAGATGTTTTGAAGTTTCGATACATTCAAGACTATACTGACACCTCCTCGCACATTTAGGAACCAAAATCACTATTTATAAGTAAAATTAAAAGATCAAGAGACCAACCTGAAGAATAGGGCAAAGGAAAACACTAGGCACATCACTAGAGCCCTCTCTATCTATGCTTCCACCAATAATTACCTTTCTATCTTCCTTTGCAACTATTTCATCACCCTTTCTTCTTATCTTATTGAGCTCCTCTAAGACCCTTGCAATGCTTAGATTTGGGTTGGGCTTGTTTTTCACAGACAAGCAAATCATAGCCAGGCCCACAAGTTCTTTTGCAAGATCCAATGGCCATTGTCCAGCCATGTCATCAAGAATGTTAACCAAAGTCTCTCTATCCATACCCACAGTCATGGGCTCATCAACGGGCCCGGTCCAATTTCTTCCGGTCAAAAGCTGCATCAGTAAAACCCCTACGGCTCGTAAATCTGATTCGACGTTGCAGTCCTTGTCATCACACTCTTGAAGCCCAAAGCCTGTGATTTTTGCAACTAAATTTCGGTCTAGGAGGATGTGGGACGGGCTCAAATGACAATGAACAATGGGCCTCTGTGAAGATGAATTAAGAAAGCCCAGGCCCGAGCAAACTTCGGTCGCTATTCGTATTCGATCGTGCCACCGTAAGCCCCGGTTTCTTCTCCTAGAAAACAACATGTCTTGTAAACTCCCATTGCCCATGTATTCCAAAATTATGCATTTTGGCTTGGAGCAGAAGCCTACCATGGCAACTACATGTGGTTGCCTAATGTCACCAAGAAACCTCACCTAAATTGTAGTAGTCATTAGTAAAGTCATGCTAATAGTAAAGGTAGGAACTGAATAAAATAAACTGATGCTGTATTGTGGAGGGGCTAGGACTGTTTATGGTTCAGTTCAGAAAGAAAATATCAAACTGAACATTTAGGTAAATCTGGATTGAAGCAAATATTATTACGGTTTAAAACTGAATAAAAAAAAACTAAGCTGGTTCAATTTAGTTTGTGAACAGCCTGTCATAATTCGATTCTTTTCAATTTAGTTCAAATTTTAGATTTCTTGCCACCCCAATTTCTTGCATAACTTAAAGGAGTTTAATTACCTTGGATTGGAACTCCTCTTGAGACAAAGAATGAAAAGAAGACATCATCTTAATTGCAACAGTGGAATGATTGAACCGTCCTCTATACACATTAGTCCAATCCCTACCAGACTTCAACCTCAACCGCTCCGAGAAGTTATCAGTCGCCAACCTGAGCTCCTCCTCACTGTACTCCCTCATTCCAATACTCGTGATGTTGTCACTCAGCCTCGCAGCCATGCCTATTATCAGATATAAAGTTGGTTAATAATTAGTTAAGAGTTAGTTAGTTTAGTTATCTTTGTTATCCATGCCTATTTCGGTGTGCCAAGTAGTAGCATTTTCTTTTTCTTTTAAGCAATATCAAATTTAAAGTAATTTAATACCTATGGCATCCTTCTGCTTGCAAAACTCAATCCTTCTATTCAACACATCTCTTTGCTTCCTTAACTCCTCTATCTCTCTCACCATTTCGGTTCTCTCCCTCACTGCTCTCTCTACTTGTGTCTCTGCTCTTGATCTTGCCATTGTCGACAATTGAAGCTTGTTTGATAGTTCTGATTGAAGCTCTACCAATGAACTCATCCTTTGTTTTTTCTCTTTAATCTCTGTTCTCATTTCTTCTCTTTGCTCTTTCTCCAAATGTAATTCCTTGTTTAGGTTCTCCTTTGTACTCACTTCTTCCCTTATTCTACCTTCAATTTCTTCAGCCTAAAAATGTACCATAATTAATTGTGTCATGTATGAAAATAAAAATAAAAATTCACATGTGTCTCCAAATTGGTTTGACTTAATAAATGTATTAACTTGTTTTGAATATTACCCTGCTGTTGCATAAGCTAATTGCCCATTCAGCTTTTGTGCGTCTCTCAATATTTTCCTTAGCCTCTTTCTTCTTCAACTCAATGGTTTTGCGAGCTTCATTTAGCTTATTTTTTAGCATCTCAATTTTTTCTACAGTACTCTGTATGTGAGAAAAATCAAACAATATTTTGATCAACAAAAATATAACGTGGAATTAACTCCAAAATAACCATAATATGATATTATAAAAAAATTGAAATGTCAAACGTTTGGTATGAAGAACTTTTTGTATCCAAAAGCATAAATGGACAGCTAATCACGGATTTAGGACAAGATAAAGATTTGAAAATGTAGTCCATACTTTGTGACCTAAAGTCCTCGGCAGACCCTAAGTTCAAATTGGGTCCCTATAATTTTTTATCTGCATATCAAATACTGTTAAGAGTCAAAGTGTTGGATTTTAAAGAAAAGTAAAAAATATCACTTGAATGTGATGGCCAATTTAGATTTTAGAAAGAAAAAGAACTAGGACCTTCCTTTCCAATACCAATAATCCAATATGCACGAAAACAAGTTACCAAAAAAATAATATTGAAGAAGAAAACTTAGGTGCAATTTATTGTATTTTTTTTTTTATCTCTCTCTTTTTCAATTCAATACATCAACTGTGAGTCAAATAATATAAATAAAATTACATTCTGTAAAAAAAAATATAAATATGTTTATTTTAAGTCCCGTAAATACAACTCATATGATAAAGAATTGGAATGATATTTTGTATGTTAGGAACGTGGGTACAAACCTACGATTTCCTAATTCTAAGCACTCGGTGTATGAGTTTTGAAGCTAGAATTTTTAGAAGAAAATTATATTTTAAAATGAAGCATGAACAAATTTAATTTCATCCAATTTTTCATTATTGTACGGTGAAACCAATTATCCAAGTATCTAACAAATCCAAGAACAAACCAACAAAACAGAACAGATAAATATTAACATTAATCAAGGGCCACATATTTTAATGAAAATATCAATCTATAGTTTAGTATTTACCTTATTAGAATTGTTCAATTCAGTGACGTGTAGTTGAATTTTTGGGCAAACGTGCGAGCCATCATTTTCCTGCACGTAGCTTCCTTCCTCCAAATTTGAAGATAGCAACTCTTGATAATAATTTTCTATGTCTTGAAGATAAAACTCCCATTGATTTTGAACCAAATTGGTTGATGAAGGAGATGCACTTAATCTATTCTGAGAATAATCATTTGTTTTGTCACTGAACATTTTGTCTAGCCAATCTTTAAACGTTACCTTATCTCTCATTTTAGCAACCATGACTCCACTATCATCCTCCATGATTTTCTCATCATTGTTTCCCCTTAGAAAAACTTGTTTGCCACCACATACAATAAATAATTCACATAAACTAGGTTTGTGTTGATGAACATAGAACAAGCCACTAATAGCACCTTTTGATTTCCTAAGTAAAAAATTAATGAAAATGAAGCATTAAAAAAACCAAAGAATTTAGAAATTTTCAAGATTAGATGAGCAAGGAATGAAGATTTACATACAAAGAAGGCTTCATGAATGAAAATCCCATGACTAGTTTGGTAATTCCTAGTCCACTTATCAAGTCTATTACACGTTTTTGCATAGGTTCGTCAAATTTCTCAACTTCAAGAATTTCTGCTGACACCTGTAACATGCAATTGAACTTCGTTTCAAAGATTATTTGCTTTGAGAAAACATTTTCTATTTTCATACGTGGTTTATTTGAATACACAAAATTGTCACCTTATTTCAAAAAATGAAAAAACAATTAAAAAAGAACTTTTTTTTATATGATATGAGCAATTGAACTTTGTATTCAAGAGCTAAGATGAACACACCTTGCCACAGAAAGCAATATATTTAGAAAACAACTTCTTGATTCTCTCTTTCTCATCTTTCCTTAAAGCTTCTAGCTTCTCATCATTCAAAGATCTTGCAGGAAGTTTCCCAACTACAACAACACAAATACTCAATCACAAAACTAAGCTAAACTCAATTGAATTTCAAAACAAACAAGGAAAAAAATATCTTACGCACAAGCCAAACTTACATGGTGTATAGACATAATCCTTAGAAATGTTATGAGTCACATGGAGAATAACAACGGAAATTGGATGAGATTTCCATTTCTTGAGAGCCCAATTTAAAGTATTAAATCCATCTTGTGCATCATCACCAACAGCAACATAGATTTTCTCTGTTTGTGTTGCATCCATTGTCTAGATTGTGTTGGAAGAGGTCTAGTGTGAAAATAACCTTATAAAAGGAAACAAAGAATGTTGGTATGTTATCATCAATTTCAAGGCTTTCATTTGTGAATTTTTTTTATAAGTGTTTGGTTTGAAACTCTATATTATTATAACATAATGTTATTATCATGAATTGGAAAAGAAGAGTCTGAAGGAAACGGCCAGGTTTGGACTTTTGTGTATTGCATGTCATGATTGGCAAATGGAGCTGGGGTCATATCTATTTGCAATTTCTATGGTAATACTTATAATTCACTTTTGTCTTCTACGGATTAAAATAAGTAAGCCGTGTGAAATTACTAGCTTCACAACGATTCAATGATTATCATTTTTGAACTACTTCACTGCATAAGTTGTACAATACTGAGAGGACTGAATGAAGTATGCACTTTCTCAACAATGGCTTCAACAACGTATAAAAAGTATGTTTTTAACAATTATTCTTCGACTTATGAAAAATATATTATGTAAATAAATAAACTTTTATGTTTTTATTGACGAAAATTGTATTTTTGTAAATTATTTTTCTATAAACTATTTGGACAAATTTATAAATAATACATAGGTTATGTAAACAGAGCAATCCAATAATATTTTTTAAAGTTAAATATGCTTTTGGTTTTTGTAAATATTTCAAATATTTATTTTAGTCATCCTCAAAATTTTCTTCGAATTATAGTACCCAAAACAATTTCATCCACACTTTTGGTCTCTACTTTTAAATCAAGTCATGTGTATCAATCAAATTTTTAAATGTGAGTTAGCTGGAATATTATAAGAATCTCTTCAATAAAAATTAGAATATTTTAAACGTATTTTTGCAGGAATGTTTAGAATACTACAATAATCTCACAAAAATTAGAATGTTTTAACAAAATATGAATTAAATATGATTTTTTTTAAAACTTGCTATTCAGACAAAGATCGACTAATTTGAGAGGTCGAATCTCCCATTTCACTTGCGGACTCCATTTAAAGTCAGTGTTTTAGCAAAGCTCTGTATGGACTAGACCACCGAAAATATCACAATGGGAAATTAAACCTGAGACCTTGAGAAGAGCACACTCCAATGTCGCAAGCTAACACCATCAGACCAACTCAAGTAGTGTTTGAATTTTTAAGCGCAAAAAGAATAAAAATACATATTTTGTTAAAAAAATCTCTCTTGTTTTTAGAGAATCTTATAATATTATAAATATGACCACTTTTGGTCTATGCTTTTAAGTCAGGTCATATGTAGCCTTTGTATTTTTTGAATGAGTCTTTTCAAGAATTTTTAGAATAATGAGAAATGCTAGCAACTTTCACTTTTTAATACTCTCTCTAGCACTCATTCATTTATTGGATGAAATCATTGTATGTCCCACCACTTTGTTCGGGTTCAATTTTCAAAGACCCACAATGATTTAAACCAATAAGAAAGTGAGTATTAGAGAGAGTATTTAAAAGAGAGTGTTGCTAGCATTACTCTAGAATAATATACCAACCGCTCCCAAATTTTTTTGAACAAAACATAATCGAATTAAATATGAATTTCTAAACGACACAAACATAAAAGCTTATATTAAAATCATCCCTTGTCAAAAATTTCTAAACTTTTGCAATAGATAATTACATACTATACTAAACATAAACATAAGTGCGACAAAAAAAATTCAAAATTTTAAAAGATACACATAAGTTGATTTAAATGTAAGAGCCAAAAGTTGTGATGGTTAAAATATTGAGATTAGATCCACTATGATGGTCGGATCCAAGGAATAAAACAAGACAAATATTACAATACTTACGAAATTCAATAAATTTTAGGTTAAACAAGTTTTTTGACCCTATGAATATCTCAAATTTTAAATGATATACATACGTTTATTTAAAAGTAAAACTTAAAATAAAATATTTATAAAACTAAAAATTTATTTATCCCTTTAATCTTCGTTCCTTTTTAACACGTCATACTTTGTGCTATACGGTTGACTAATTAAATCAAAGAACATGCTAGAAGTATACATTGTTTTTTAATTGATTTGAATTTTTTTCTTTAAAAAATTGATTTGACTTTTTTATAATAAAGTTTTTAGACGTTTATTGATAATAAATTGATTTGACTTAAGTTTGTAAAGAAAAGTATTGTAAAGAAAAAAAATTGATTTGACTTAAGTTTGTAAAGAAAAGTATTCTAAAGAAAAAAATTGATTTCACTTTAATCAGTAATATAATACAAATAATTACCAGGGGGTATAAAGACTGATCAAATTTTTAGACGTTATAAAAAGAGTTTTTTTTTAGGGAAATTATAGAAAGAGTTAAACTCATCAAATAACATACTCACCAAAAAAACAAAACTCATCAAATAACATCCTACCAAATAAACATTTTGCAAAATAAATCGTTTAACTGAAACTTACTACAAATTTTTTACTATCATGTAGATAGATCATAATTGTATTTTTGAAAGAAAGAAAGAAGATAGATCATAATTGTAAACTTCCACATTAGCTCATAATCATAATTAATCTCCAATATCATCAAGATGAGTCAAGATTAACATCAACGATGTAATTGTATTTAACATTAATCTTGACAGAAATATCTTGATGGCTTGGAAAGTGATATAGATTAATTTTAAAAGGTTTTTTTTAGAGGAGATTAATTTTAAAAGTTATACTCATGAGTTATATGATAGTTTAATCTAACAATAATGTGAACAATGTTACATCACTCAATAACGTTTGTTAATATATATTATTTTTAAAGATATTACAAGTTGGATTGAAAGATAGAACGATTGATTTAACTTTAACTAAACTTCATTAGTAGTATAATCCTAACGAGGAGTGCTAGCACGACACTTTTGTCGTGCAAAACACACTAACACTTGCAAACTTCCTATTTACGGATTTGTTTAATTATTTTAATAAGAAAAAAATCGTCATCCTTGACTAGTCCACCGCCAACCGCGCATCACCTCTATTTGGTGTCATCCTTGACACGGCAATTGTCATTGCATCCCACCGTCATTGCTGTCATTATAAAGAATGAAATACCAGAAATTGTCTATATAAAAATCGTTTCATCTAAGAAAGAGAGGGAGATAGATGAGAGCAATGAAGCTCAAAAAAGGTGAGAGATAGTGGCAAGGAAGCAGATCACCGTTACTGGAACAATTAAAAATACCATCAAACCATCTAAATATTCAATTGAAGAGGATTGTGCATTAGTAGCATTACGAGCAAAAAAGATATTATAGCAGGTCAATTGAAAATTTAAAAGGAGGATATGAAGCTGAAAACACAACACATAAATAGAGAGAAACATGCTTGATACGGCAAAACCAAGTAGAAATAGCGCATTCGTGTATGTAGCACGAAAAATCTTGTCGTGCTATTTAGCATTTTTCAATCCTGATTATGGATGGCAATGAATCAACCAACTCGAACAAAGTTTAAGATTCGATTCAACAACAGATTCATTAAACTTGAACTTGGTTCATGAACCAAATGAGTTTTGAACTGAAAACAAAATTCGTTAATCTAATGAGCTGAACTTGAGAACTTGAACAATATACAACACGACTTAAGGGCACATGTTAAGGTTTCTATAAAGAGCTAATATTTATTGAGACACATTAAATTTCAATCTTGTGAGAAATAAATTGGCACAATTTAAGATACATAATTTCTATCTTTGAAACCTTGACTTGTGTCTTAAGGACACATGTTAACATTTCCCTTAATTTAATAAGCTTTCAAACGAATTGTCCCACATGAGAAGTTTTGAAAAATAGAGAAGAATATTTTATCCAAAAAAGCAACAATGTATGACAGAAAAATCACTCTTAGTTTGAGTCTACATTGCAGTATTATCTATTTATAGTGTAGTATCGTCATTGTTTTGACATTTTTTATTTTTTTTAATATTATCTGATTTCAAGAGATTAGTCAAAAAAAGTAACAATTTAAACTGAATTGTCCATGAACTTTAAATAAATTAAACTTGAGCTAAAAAAAAGGTTTGTTTCAAAGTCAAATTTGATTTCAATCTAAATCAATTTTTATCAAATCGAAACGAACTCAAACAAGTTCAAATTGACTCGATTTATTTATTCAACAATATCTTTTTTATCATAAATGCATGTTGGGGTGTAAGTGTGTCTTAGGCAGACCTAGAAGACCAATAAAACATGGAAATGTTAACTAGTGTCTGGGGCACTAATTAAGGACCTTAAAAGGTAACTTTTTATAAAAGTTTGTGTAATCAATGCATTTGAAATTCAAAACTTTGACATTTAAAAAAAAAATTACTTAATTTAGAATGCTTAAAAAGTGCCCCGATAACACTCATTAACAAAACCTATAAAACATTAGTGTATGCGAGAGTTGTCTACGAGCATCTCTACACCTACAAGTTTTTGTGAAAAAGTCAAACTTTCTTTCGTAATCATTGTTAAGTTGCGTTCACAATACTACATCACATTTATGCATCTTAAATATATGTTACTTTAATGATAGAAAAATTAATCAACATTGTGCAGAGAATGAGATAGAGTAAACACGAAAGAGGTTTCGAACAGATTGGGTCAAGTTTAACCTGGATGGATCAAACAAGTTTAAAATGGCATAAAACTCACAAACCCATGACGATGGGTCATAAGAGCATCTCCAATGGGGGTCCTCCTTACTTAACAAGGACCACTCCCCCTTAAAGACCCTCAATTGAAGGAAGAAAAAATGAGTGGACAACTATATAAAAACCTTCTCTCTCTTGGGTAACTAACGAGTCTCACATTTAAAAAAGTAATAAAATGTGTACTACTTGGTCCCACTTGCATAAATGAGTAATAAAATGTGTACTACTTGATCCCAATTGTAAAAATGAGTAATAGGAAAATTATTTTTGTTTAATGATGTAAAGATAATGAGACATAGTACTTTTCATTGGAGTCCTTATTAGTGTATTGTCAATAGAGTCTTTAATAGATACTTTTATTAAAAAATTATAAATAAGTGATGTGTCACGTAGGGTTCATTTAAGAAGTCTTTGTTAAGGAACTACCATTGTGAATGCTCTAATAGCCTGTATTAAAGAATAGGAATCTGACTCAAAGATCATGTTTTCCCACCATTTGCTAACAACTAATCGAATAGCATCCAACCGTGCCAACGCTTCACCTTCAAGGACTGATATACGCACTTGCTTCCATCGCACGTGTGAGCCATGACAAAGTGACCATTTGAGTCACGGACACAACACCCAAAAGTTGTAAAGCTTGCTGAATGAGGGAAGGCTACATCAACATTGAGTTTAAGCCATCCAAAGTCTGGTTTCACCCGGTGATTCATGCTCGGTTTGTTGTTCGAGACTACAACTTGCTGATGTCATGGAATTGGTATTAAACTGTTGACTTTGTTTGACTAATTAAGGTTACGTTGAATGTTTATCCTAATATATAAAGTTGGGTTTTCTATATGTACACATTCGCACATGATAAGAAGTTTAAAATATTAACAATTATTTATATTTATACTTTTAATCAAAATCAAAATTTCATAGAAAAATACCGTTCATAATTTTCAAACTTTAGCGAAATAAAAAAAGCGGAGAACAGACACGTGAATGCCCGTCTTTTTGCTGGTAATAATAAAAATAATAATAATAAATTATTAAAAAACAACAATGTTAGTATTCCTTAAAAATAAAAAAAAACCAATGTTAGTATTGCTTTGGTAGGGAGGAGAGAGTGCTTTTTAATTCTTATGTTGGTGGAAAACATGATGGTCAATGTGTTGACCAGCCAATCAATACAATTAGGGGTTCCACTTGTGTAACATTGGCCTTCTAATGTTATATAACATTACCCAATTAGGGTGTGCCACGTGGCACACTTTTTTTTTTTTTTTAAAAAAATAAAAATAAAATTAAAG
>Ga0228711_1003980_pt1 | contig 22905 bp, 11 predicted proteins | sample MedpolnodulmetaG_2_FD_177996 | JGI IMG/M metagenome (GOLD analysis project Ga0228711, IMG submission 177996) | Root nodule microbial communities from Medicago polymorpha collected in Santa Monica, California, United States - brown nodules | ecosystem: Host-associated > Plants > Roots > Nodule...
TAAATAATAATAAAAGTTGTTACAAGGTTAATATTGAGATTTGAAATTAATTTAAGGATAATTATGGCAATGCAATCAAATTTTAAAAAGATTTGCTCCCCTCCCCTTCCCTCCCCTTCTAAAAATTAAACCAAACACTTCAAATTAAAAATCTCCTCCCCTTCCCGCCCCTCCCCTCCAAAACTCTCGAATCAAACGGATCCTAAATTGTTTGTTTCACAAGAATATAAAAGACTGAGCTGAACCTGATTTGCAAAAGCATAATCAATTGGGCATGCTATTCCTTTCCTACTTAATAGATCAAAATGAGGAACATACCCCCTTTCTCTTCTTCATATAGAGAGATCTTATGCTATGCTTTAAAAATGATCCATTTATAGAACAATTTGTCCATATTTTATCCACTGATAACCATACATTAAAGTATTGGACTAAATAAAATTTATAAAGGTTGGACTATACACATTATGACAAACTTTATTTGTTGGCTGAACTGAATTATGCTCAAAATGTAATGTCATACAGAGTGTACCCCACATTAGTTATTGCTTGTTACAGTCAGAACTCATGTTGAAAGGCACAATTGAAATTACTAAATTACATCATTGTTTTCAATAACAAATGTGATTAGTCAGTTGTTATATAAGTATATTATACTTTTGTTTGTGAGAAAGTTGGATGGATTACCTCGTCATCACACTAAAGTCTAACCTCTCCCTCTCATTGGTATTACAGTTAGAGAATCTAATTTCTCTTAACTTATAATAATAGGGATCCCCAAGCAGTAACCATGTCACACAATTATCGATCTCATTTGTCTGATTTAAATCAATAGTTAAAATCGTTTAAAATTAATTTAAGTTATCCGGACTATCTGATCTCAAATCAATAGTCGGGATTAATTATTGCGATAACTGCGTCCTTTTATCAACATATCGAATCTAAACCATCCTCCCACCCAAGCACCACCCAACTTTTATCACTTTATCATATGTAAGTTTTTTTTTTTTAAGTATTCCCTTTTCTAAGTTCTAATGTTATGTTTATCACGTGTAATAATGAAAATAAAGTGAATCAGCCTAAAGCACTAAATTATTTCTTATTTTCAAATATTTCTGCTACCTACCGATCTAGCAGAGTATATTTTACTATGAAAGAGGCATGCGGCCTGACCCACTGATTGAATATAAAATAAGGTGAACCATAAAATAAAGACAACTCTTGAGGATGACAAGAAGACAAGTATGAATCTTTTCTCGAAAAAAAAAGAAGACAAGTATGAATCCGAAGTGTGTAAATTTATGTCTTTATACTGTATACTTAAGCCATTTCCATGTCAAATATCTTGAAGCAGAGGCCATAAGCAAAGACCTTGTAAGGGGAAGATTGAGTGTGATATACATTCATTTCATACAATGCAAGTGGCTGGCAAGATTAATAAACGATGTAGCACCGACACTTCTAATGGATGCGTGTCAAGTGTTCGAGTTACACCGATATCCGACACCAGCACATGTGATTAGATTCAAAATTTATTCATTCTTTTTCAAAATTTTACCAATGTTAGTGTCGTGTCTGTGTCTGTCATTGCTTCGTAGCTAATAAACGACCACATCAACTCTAAAAAACAAAGACAAATTAAGCAAATGAAAGGACCAACTAAGGTCAATGGTCATATTAACAATTAGGCAAGTGGCACAACTTGAGGGGAAGAAGCCCCCGGCTGCGGAACTCAATACTTGCATGTGTGAGTGAGACTGAGTTTATATATGCGTGTGTTTGTACTAATCAATATATGTTTGTGAGCGTATGTATATCTGTACAAATGTACCTATGTATTTGACAATTCTTCTAGTTCTCATGTTCTAATCATATTGAATTTGAAATGACCATAGCCGGTTTAGCCCGTCATATTATATATGTATAGGAATAGGACAAGACCAGGACCAAAGCCAGGTCTCCTATAGGTATTCTTTAATCTTCTCTTCCATTCTCTTTTCTATGCTTTTGGTTAATAAAGTATCATGAAAGGAGTCTTATGGTCAACCAAGTACATCAAGGTAACATAACAATGCTGAATTAGTTTAACAGTATTGAGTTGAACAACTCTGGATTGAGGTGCTTTATATTTTCTACACCTACTTGTAGGAAAAATCTGTGTTATTATAATATTTTAGTTAGGTATTCTAGACAAATAATCTGATCAGTTTGGTCTATGAAAATAGGCACCGGGTCACAACAACAACAATTCTGAAGATGTTGGATCAAGTATAATGGAGTCTAAGGGGAGATAAAATTAAAAGAGCTAAATGTGTTTGGATAAACATGATTTTGAAGAGTAAGATTGATTTGGTTACAAATAACACAAAAGTTAAAGTCTTATATTTGATGAGATATATATGGTCTAAAAATGTTTTTATAAATGGTTGACACTTGATGGTCGTCATCTTACAAGTTGGTTTTGTAGGATATCAAAACCTATCTAAGATCCATTTGCAAAATTACCATAACCAAAATCCTGCATATTCACTAAAATTGCATTTGAAGGAGATTAAATCAAGGTTAATACTCTATTCTGAAACTAAACATACAATCTATGGGACTATTATATTAGGTATTTTGTTGCACTCTAGACAACCATCAAGGATGGAACTTGAAAGATTGAAATTGCTTCTTTGAATCTCAAGATTACTTCTACTACTGTATATCATTCAAAACCATATCTCACTAATTCAGCCACTCTAGGTGTACTTCCAAGTTTTTCATTGGGGGTTTTGTTAAATTTTGCTAAACACACTGTAAATATTTTTAGGAAACTATTATAGCTAATTTGTTATCGCTGAAGATTGATCTAGTTTTTCGACAATCAACTTGTCTTATAAAAATGTATGTATGTAGAGTTAAGATCTGCACGATTATAAAACTAAACATGACTTCGAAATTAACTTTTATTATAGGGTCGATCGAGTACCCAAAATATCTTAGGATTGCAAGATTATTGATAGTAGGATCCATTTGATTTATATTTCATTATTTACGATACTTAGATTAATGAAGAATATCGTTATAAAGCTAAAAGAACTCATGGAAGAAGTTTTGTTGCTTTGTTTAGAAATTTTAGAAGAACTTAGTTCAGAAATATGAATTGACCTATCCAAGCTAGTTATTTTCCTTGCTTGATGAAGAAGCTATAAAAAACTGAGCTGAGCCTGATTTGCAAAAACATAAACAATTGGACATGCTATTCCTTTCCTACTTAATGAATCAAAATGAGGAATATTCCTACTTTCTCTATGTTGTATTTACATATATAGAGATCCTATTCCATGTTTTAAAAATGACCCGTTTATAGAACACTTGACTCGACCATAACATTTTCTACTTGAACTAATTCTGGTGTAACATTTTTCCTGATATAGCAGCAGCAAGTGCTGCTCTGAAGTTAAGATCCTTGGTCAATGAAGTAGCCATTTGTTCCACCAAAATCTGTGGTACTTCCATTTTGGGATTATTTATCATCATATTCTTAGAAGGTGCAGAAGAAGGTGCTTTCTTTGTCCAATCAAGAGTAACTGTACTTGGTGCAGAAGAAGGTGCTACTGGACTAATTTGGCTCCTACAGCGATTATTTGTCGGCTCCGTTTGAGAAGGATGAGGATGATTATGCTCTCCTTCATATGTTGCAACCACAACTGATGGATCATCAACACTTCTTTGCACCTTCTTCTTCACTGTGCAGCTTGGAGCAAATGAGCATTTGAAGTATGCTCTTGGAGATGGATTATCCCTTGTCACCTTTTGTCCATATTTTCTCCATTGATATCCATCTTTCACAATCTGAAAATTAATTAACACAAAAAATGTCAAACAAAATCACTTATATTGTTGGCTTTGCAAATTATAATTAAGAGGAATAAATCTTACAAGGCTTGAATCAGATGATTCTGTCTTGAAATAAACTCTTGAAACTTTAGCCTTGATGCAAGTTTCTAGAATTTCTCTTGGTTTCTTGCATGATTGATCTTCATCACTTGAACTACTTTCAGAGTTGTTTCCAGTAACTCCTCCCATTAGATTGTTACTGCTGCTTATTTCATCAGATTTTCTTTTCTGTGATGGACTTTGCTCCTTATGATCAGGATTCTTTCTCATATATTCCATCAAATTGTTCCTCAATGTGTTGTAATTCTCACACATCTCTGTCAACATTCCTGTCAACTTCTTGTTTTCTGCACTCACTCGTTTCAGCTCCTCTACCAAAGCACCACTTGACTGAAATATCAATATTCATGCAACTTTAATTAATAAAAACCAAAAACACATAAGAAAATCATTCAAAGCTAAAGTAACCAAACTAACTTACCTCTTCTTTTGCAGAAGATATACTCATCCCTAATGAGAAAAAATTGTTTTCCACCTCATATTTCTTGAAACTTACAGGAGCTTGTTCATGAACCCTACTACGTGGATTAATGTTGAGATCCAAGGAAGTGTTAATCCATGATGATGAAAAATCCATATGTCAAATAAATTCAATTTCAAACTAAATAAGTATGACTTTCTTGATGATGAAACTGATCTCTTGTAAGATGAAGTCTTTGTGTAGTAAAGGGAGTGAGAGAAGTATGTATATATATATACTCTTGTAGTTAGAAGAGGCTGCCTAGACTAGACTAGACTAGGTAGCAGGCAGTTGGTGCTAAGAAGAACACAAGTTGAACAAGGAAGCTGTGTGGGAAAGAGAGAGACTTTGGAAAAAGACACATGGAAATTATGTTATATGTCCCTTGCATATTATATTGTTTATTTTGTAGTAGCAGTGTTTGACTAGTGTTCTAGACCAAAGACAGATAAGAGGAACGTGTCTATATATTATATGCTTTTATATAGTAGTATTAGGTTTTCTAAGTTTTATGATCACTACTCAAGGTGTAAAAAATAAATTATTCCTTCAACGGGTTACTTCAACAATACGAAACAAACAAGAAAAAGAAAATTTGAAACCTCTCATAAGGGGGTGACATAATTTTTTATTTTTAGCTAATAATAGCAAAAGAGGCAAAGTTAGGAACTACAAAAAAAGTTTTAAGGCCGTTAAACCTATTCAACCAAAATTTGTTGGTCTCACGATATGAATGTTGAAATTTGTGACTCATGACAAACAAATCAAATCTGAGAAACAATTTGCTCAATTCGTTCATGTGAGTCTCTTTCGATAATTATCCTCTTAAAATAATTAAGTGTTATGATTATTATTATTAGGGAAAAAAACCGAAAAATGAAAGTCACATTTGGGTTACGAACAATTCGACCACATAATTTAGTAAATGCACCATCACTATGGATTTTGATCCACCCATCAAATGTGCATTTTACACACTATTATGAATTCAACATTTTCGTCAATGTTTAAAAACCTTGGTAAATGTTTAAAAATATTTGTCATTGTGCACTTTTTTTTTGTCTCATCCTCAATATTAACTCTCAATACATAGTTAGTAGTTACAATATTAAATTCCTACAGTAACACATCTTATTACTTTGTCATATTCCAACATGTCATATTAGAGCTATAATGACTAACACATTAAGGTATAGTAATTTCTTCAAAAAAAAAACATTAAGGTATAGTAATTTTTTATGGGACATTTTATTATGGACGCAAGAATATGTCTACTAAAAGCACTATTTTTAGTGTTTTTTTTTAGGACAAAAAGCACTATTTTTAGTAAAATAGTATATTTAATTATAAACACTACAGAATGACAAAATACATGTGCATTTGTTTTTACGTTGTTCTTTCTCCACTTAAAATGTCCGTTTTGTAGTAATATTAAAAGGAAAATATTTGACATGAAATATAAATGTCGGTGAATTCTTAGGACAATAGAATATAATGGAATTCAAAGTCAAGCCGCCATGAAAATTCTCTGATCTCCACTGTACAAACACTGCTACTAGTTTACAACTGGCCAATTGCATTCCAAAGAAGAAGAAAAAAAACTAACGAAGTTCACAGCACCTTGTGGTTTCAGCTATGTCGACGTGACCCGCATGTCGCGTAGGTCTAACTAAAAATCACAAACAAAATTAATAAGTATACAATATTATGATTAAGATTAACTTAATATGCATTGAACAACATTTTAGATAGATTTGTTAAGTTAAATTCCGGCCAAAGGAAAGTTATTAGGTTCAGTTGTTGCAGACCTAACAAAATTAATAAATAAGAATAAGTGTACAGAACAACAGATTTATACAAACGATGACACAATAGGATAGGAATGAATTTTTTTTAAGGGATAAAGGATTATCATTTAATGATGCAAAATTTTAGGGTTGAGGATTAGCATTATTTAGAGCCAAAATTTTAGTGTTGAGTTGTTGCAAACCCAATAAGAGATTAGTGAAGGGGAAAAATTAGGTTAAGACTTAACAAAATTAATAAATAAGGATACTTATATTTTTTTGGTAAATATTTATATTTATATGGTATAAAATAAGAGATATTAAATTACTAATATGTAGATAATATTACATCAATCAATAGTCAATATCATTAATTCTATATTATTTTTTAAAAAAGCCAAAATTATATAAAAACCACAACTAAACACTATAAGAAACGTCAAAGAGCCTACACAAGGTCAAGGTTTAGATACATTTTACAAAGCCTCAAAGGCGAAGCAAGAGCAAAAAGAAAAGTCAAGCTAAAAAACTGAATTTAAGCAAACTAAAGGAATTCGCATCCACAATTGGTAATCAAAATCAAAAGTAACATATTTCGACTTCAACCACCAGAAAGACTGAACCTTCACATTTTCACATAATGTTTGACACATTTCCTCTTTCCTTTGAAATACTCTATTGTTACGTTCTTTCTAGATTACCCAAACAACTGATAACTAAATAATGTTCATTGACTCCGTAGCTGCTTTCGAGAAACTACGTAACCCATCAAATGTAAATTATTAAAATAAGGAACCATGAAAAGTTGTAGAGAAACCTAACCAATCCGCAACTAGCTGCCACAGCACATCGAAGACACCGCTATTTAAAAACAAATGATCTCTCTCCTCGATGCTAGTAACACGCGCCTACGACAAAGTTGTTCCCGGTAGAAACCCAGTTAAAAAACAAACACCAAGCAAAAATTAACATTTTGAGAGGCACTGTTTTCAACCACATAAACTTATTAAAATGATGAGAGGCACCTTTTCAACCACATAAACTTTGATATATTATTGAGATCAGTTTTGTAAAATATGTATCAATTAATATATTATTCAGCGGTATAATTGAAATGTTACAGCAATAAAATTTTATCAACCATCATATAATATAATATAATATACTCACTTTCTCTCAATTGTAATAACTTTTTAATTTATTTTTTAGATTCATTGAATAAATGATGTATGTTGTCTATGTATCATGCCATATACATTATTTATTCAATAAATTTAAAAAATGAAAAATTGTTTATAATTAGATCGAAAAGAAAAAAAATATAATTTAGTTCATCTTCTATATACCTTATTTCTGATTTTTTTTTTTTCATTTACTAATCGAGGATTGGTTCCCTGAAGTGAATAAATTTCCTAAAAATTGTTCTAAACTTGATACAGTATAGTATCTGAATGTTCTATCATAAATGACTTTATTTTCTCAAGAATTGTCTGTCTTATTTTAATATCACATTTATATTTGTCTCTTTTTTTAAATAATTACTATCAATTTAAAATATTAATACACCCTTTATTATTATTTTTCACTAATACACCCATTAAAATGAGATTGAGAGAGTAAATAGATACTCTTTTTAGCAAGAAAAAAAGACCTACACACATTACCATTATGGATGAAAAGTCAAAAGAAATAATAGAAGAAAGTGCATAAAATGAGACCCACAGGCTGACCAAGACCAAATGAATAAAGCACTAACATAACAATTGGCACCCACTGTTAGCAAATTGGTCAATCCATTGAATTAAGAACTCGAACTTTCATACGCATGTTCACATTCATGAACTGGCTTGTTTTTCCTCCCATGCATGTCCTTTTCCAATTAATTTATATGGCACCTCATTCTGGAAAATTATTATCACTCATTGGAATTCACATATCGTGCTCTCACATCCCTGCACGTCTGAGATTTATCATTTACTCCCTCCGTTTTAAAATATAAGGAAAAATGATTTTTTTAGTTCATTCATTTAATGATGTATGTGGTTCATAATATTAATCACATACATCATTAAATGAATGAACCAAAAAAGTCAATTTAACTTATATTTTAAAACGGAGGGAATAACATTTTACTGCTACAATGATAGATTACATGTTCAAATTTCAAAATATAGCTATGTTTTTTTATAATAAAAAAGTGAGTCCTCAAAATCAAGGTTGTTAAACTCAAAGTTTTACATCAACTCTGTTTTGTTTATAATGGAATCGATTTGTAGACTCGATTCGTATATTATAAACTCACACATAAGTGGAGGCGTTGGGATTTGAACATCGACCATAGTGTTTGGTCTAATAATTTCGATATTTTATCAGTTGAGCTGAGATTTGTGGACAACCTTCACGAGTTTACCTCATATTAAAATTAGGGTATTGTTAACGAGTGTCTCCATGATATTCTTTAAACATTTTAAATTGGGAGTATTTATGATAGTGTATAGGAGGTACGTGACAATGAATAGATCAAAATTAACAGTGATGATGCAGTTACTCAGCTTTTGGTGGAGTTCTTCATAGGCCATGTTGAAATTTCATTTTTGGATTTTCTTGTAAAACTTCATATGGTCATGGTTAGGAATTCAAAATCATATAAGTGATTTATATATGGATATGGTTTGGTCGGTCAAAATATCTGACACCCTAAGTCTAAACTAAAGTATAGTGTTGAGAGGAATATTGTTGAATCAGATTTCCCAGAAACAATTTCACATATAAATCTATCGTGTGGCCATTAAATTGTTGACACTTTTCACAAGTTTGGGTTAAAATTTAAATAGATCTAGCATCTTCCTAACAATTTTGGGTTAAATAGATTTAAGTATTAAAAAATAGAAACAATTGTTAAGTTTTATATAAAAAAAAGTTGTTTTTTTTTTATGTTTCAATATGTTGTAAAACAAACTTTACATCCATTTTAAACTTCTAAGAGTATTTGTAAACATTTTTCATATATTCATATAGCCTTAAGATTTTCTTCGTAATTCCTTAATTTGCTTCTTGTTCTTGTGTTATGTTGTTAATAAAATTCCTATCATCTCTTATAAGTTTTCTAGTTTTTTTCTCGTTAGTTGTAACCTTTTTTTTTGTCAAATAATATAGTGATTGTAACAAAATAGAAAATCTAGTGATTAAAATTAACTTTTTAAAATAAATAAACTATAAGATCTATTAAGTTTAAATATATCCTTGCATATAACGATGCATTATTTTGTCAACTAAATTATGCTTATAGAGAATGTTGGTAACCCTTTCTATTAAAAACAAAAAAATAGTACGATGGGAATGTGGTGACAACTTTTAATATATCATTTATGCTAGCCTAAAAGAAGTATTTTCATGGCTTTTCAATGTCAAAAACAAGCACAAAAGGGGGTCAATTGCAAAGTTAGTGATGTCATGCGTGAGATAAGCATTGCTAACGCCATCTTTATTTATTTATTTTAATAATACCGACGTCATCTTTATTGTTGATTGATGCCCTCTACATCCTATATATGCATATTTATCACGATTATTGCAGGCTTATATTTCACAGTAATATACTCCCTCCAATTCTATTTAAAAAAAAAAATTGATTTTTTAGATTCATTGTATAATTAATGTATCTAGTCAAGAATATAGACCAAATACATTATTTATGCAATAAATCAAAAAAGTCAAATATTTCTTATAAATAGAATCGAAGTAATAGTTTAGAGTATGTCCGGTTTAAATATTAAATAAGTTTGTGTACACGAATACATGTGTAAGTATATTAAATTGAATTTATTTTAATTTATAATTATAATAATATCTTAAAAATAGATATAAATGGTGAGATGAATATCCAATGCAAGAAAAAAAAAAGTGATAAAATCAATAATAAATTTGCGCAAGTGGTAAGAGTTTTGGGTCCCTTTAAAAATATGGTCATGGCCTCATGGGATTGTGTTCATGGCTCATGCTTATGAGGAAAAAAATCGATTGAAAGCGAAGAACCCACCTTTTGTGTCCCACCGATTCCTAACAGAGATTAGTCATCTCTAACGATGGTGGAATTTGTGAACCTATATCATGGTTACTCAAAAAAAAAAGTATAACAAATAAATAGACAAAAAACATATAAATTAACTCCTTAAAAAAAATTATACGGTTTCACAATGGTTATAGATTTATAAAAAAAAGTTATATTCATGGGAAATTGGTTTAAATTTATGGTTGTTATTAGAAATTAAGATATTTTTCATCTCATAACATATTACATCAATCAACGTAGATTGATATTATTTTTCTTATAATAACATAGATTGATATTTTGTAACATTGTTACTTCACACAGTGCATTGAATTTTGATCCCCTAGAATATCACCAATAACAAAATTAAATAAATATTAGCATAGAAAAATAATTAAGTTAATGTGAAATCATGTTAGTAAAAGTTCACGAATAAATTTTTTTGATGCATACTCTATCATTCATAAAAATCACATCGATTAAATATATGTGATCTCTTTACAATTTAGAATTCTTCACATTCTAATGATCCTAATCTTAAGTCTCCATATTTTATATTTAGAGTGTGAATAATGTTACTAAAGTTTTTTGAAAAAAAAAATAGTATATGAAAAAGTGTATGAAAAAAATTATAGAAGTGATATTTGTCAAACCAGAAGAATGAGAAAGGTTGATTTCAAAGGTGTAATTCTACATGTGCTAAAATTATGTGAGTAGTTTTTTGACAAGAATTATGTGAGTAGTTGTTTACCAAAAATCTCTTAATTTTATAGTTCTAAAAATATATGAGTACTTAAAGTTTGAATTGGCATATGATGATAAAAGATAAAGAAGTAACAAATCATTTATGAAAATTAAAAAAAAAATTAATTTTTAAAGATAAAATATAACAAAAAACCTTTGAAAGAAAGAAAAGGATATAATATATGTGGTTTGTTGAGACAATTATGTTACATAAAACATAATAAATAAAATATACTAAAAATTTGAAAAATGACTGAAATAAACTATGATAAATCAATAAGACATTCAAAATAAAATCTATAATAAATTATGAAAATATTCAACAAACATATAAATTACATCATCTAAAAATCTATATTAACTCAATAAGACATTCAAAATAAAATCTCCATGAGTTTTTTTTTCTTTGAGCAATTGATTAACTGTTAAAAATCTGAGGTTAAAATTATGAAGAAAAAAAAATGATAAAATTAATTGAATTTTGTTCCCTAATATACGAAGGAGAAAATTAAAAAGTTGATTGTGACTTATAATTAAAAAGAAGTAAAATGGAGAGTTTCTTTTTAACATATCAATTCAACATATCAACCCGCTCCTTCTCATCATCGCTTCGCTTTTTAGCGGATTATGCAGAGCGGACACCATGCTAGTTGCGGATTCAAAATCTCAACCCATCTCGTTTAAAAAAGCAGGTTAAACGAGTCTATCTATTTTTTCATCCCTATACGTAAGTGTAGAGATTAATCTCTTGAATCAAATAGTGTCTTAATAAATGACAAAACGACCAATTTATGAAGAGATCACCAAAGTTAGATTCAAATTTAAGATCTTATTTTAAATTGAAAAAAGATTTATTAATATCTCATCCAAATATTCTTGAATACTTACTTTATAATCTAGTAATTTGTATTTTATTTGTTGTTTTGTTGGTATTTAATTGTTGGTGGTAAGGACTTTTTATTTGGCTTTGTTTTCCACATGTGCCAATTTTATCATAAATATGTTTGTATTGATTGCGAATACTTCTTTCAATTAGATTTATATTCCATTTGTTATGTGTCGTAGATTAATATATTTTTATCAAGTAATTTAATGATTAAATTTATATATTTATGTGTGAAAAAGCGATAAATACGATGTTTATATTTGCAATTTGGAAAGGAAAAACAATGGTATTTGTATAATCATTTTTGTAAGATTTTATCTTTTATACTTACATTATTTTCTTATCATCTCTTTCTTTTTCTTTCACCATTATTTTGGATCAATAAAAAGAAAGAACAACAAAGTGGTCTAAAAATTAATTGTTCAATATCATTACTTAAATTAAAATGCAACCAAGCGTGCGGTGCACCAAGTAAACATGTAAACGTCAGCAAGGTTGGTATAATCAATCCACCCACTAGATATTGTTGAACTAAGTGGGCCCATGTTTGTCGGGTCTGGAACTCCAATTTAGACCTTCTTCTTCAATTTACTTTTACAAAACAACCATAAAAACAAGACCAAAACAAAACAAAAGAAGGACTGATAATTGAAAATTAAGCAAACAAGAAATGAGCACGAGGATTGACTTCTAAACGACTGACTAAATAAAGCTAACTATTTTCCCTCAAAAAAATAAAGCTAATTATTTCTGTCATTTTCTTATGTCGGTCCAATCAACAGCACAGTAACGAAGTTTTGGAATTTCATTTTCTTTAACGGGAGATGTTTAACAAAAACTAGGCTTAATTATATTTTATTGATTTACAAAATATTGCGTTTGTAAATTTTTAGTTTTTTTTAATAGGATTTTTGTTTTCTCTAAATATCAAACTTTTATTTTTAGACTCTAAGTTTTTTTTTTATTGAGTCTGAGTTAAAATTGATAAGTTATTATTTGGAGTGATATTTGTACCATTAATATTAGATAAATTTAGTGACAACCACTTTTCTCCTTTTGTGATTGAACAAAAAAAAAACAATGAAAAAAGAAAGAAGAAGAAGAAGAATAACAACAACAACTAAATTTTATCCCACTAAGCAGGGGTGTTAAAAAATTCAGTTAACTGAACCAAAACTACTAACCGAACTGTATTGAACCATGTTTTAACTGATCCGCTTTATACAGTTTTGAACTGAACCACTTTTTAAAAACCAATTTAAGTTCAGTTTAAAACCGGTTCTGAACCGGTTTTATATATATATAAACCGTTTAATAATGATTCTTGATCTATCTGTTTCTTGAAGTTCCAATTATGATTCTTGATGCAAGTAATGTTATGTTTGCTTAAAACATCTTTATGATGTAAAAGTTTATAGTTTAATTTTTTCGCCTGATTGATTTTTTTGCTACAAATAATGGGAAATGGAAGAGTCAAATCAATACTATTTAAATCTGATTACCAAATATGTTGATTTCAAAACATCATTATCTACTATTAGTATTTCAAGGGAAGATTTGTGACAACTTTCTGATTGAATTTCATAACAACTTTCTCTACCTTGCAATTTTATTTGTAAGTAACAGTGCCAAACAGAGAAGCAAACAGAACATTACTTGCATCAAGAATCATAATTGGAACATTATTGTTCTTTAGGTTGTTGTTTGCAAAATTTCAACTGCACTTCAAGAATCATAATCTGGTTCAACTAGAAAACCGGTTAAAGTGAAGCAAACCAGTTCGAAACAGTAAACTGGTTTTGAACTGGTTCTAAACCGAATTGGAACTGGTTTGATGAATTAACCAGTTTTATTAAAGTGGTTTTTATGAACTGAACCAAACCATTTATATGGTTCAGTTACAATGCAGTTCATAACCATGAACACCCCTACCACTAAATGGGGTCGGCTACATGGATCAAATTACGCCACAGTGTTCTATTATAAACTAAATTTGGATCCAACTCATTGACCTCTAAGTCCTTTTTAATGGTTTCTCTAATAGTATTTTTAGGTCTTCCTCTACCTCTTTTAACTTGACTCTCCTCCATTTGATCTACTCTTCTTACGACGGCATCTACGGGCCTTCTCTCTACATGCTCAAATCATCTAAGCTTATTTTCTACCAACTTTTCTTCTATAGGTGCTACCCCCGCTCTCTCTCTAATGGTGTCATTCCTAATCCTATCATGTTGACGCAGTACGGAAGCAAGGGTTAACAAGCGCTAAACCTAGATAGAAAAGAACAAGTTCGCAAGCGACAAACTTGTGAAAATAGGGTTCCGGAATCCACCAGAGATTGAGAAAAATTCTCTAAAATATTATTGAATTAAAAAGTTGCCTCTTAGGCTACATAAGTTATGCTTATATAGTGAAAGAAATAACAAACTCGTGGGCTGAAATAAAATAAAAAAAAATAATAATAGAAGTTCTAGAAAATTACTAAGATTTGACTAAATAATAAATACTACTAAATTATTGAAAAAATCCTCTTGCATCAGTCTCTTCCACCTCTGAAGAACTCGACCTCGAGTTCTCATTTTGATAAAAGAACATGTTGACTCCTCCAACGAACAAGAGACCACCCTCCTAGATCCCATTGAAGAAATGTAGGAGCATGCCGGAATAGTTTGCAAGCAAACAAGTTTGCAATATCACCGCCAGAAATTACGGAGGGCTTTGGCTTTGTAGGTAGACTCCGTGACTGAAAATCAACAGATGCGGCTTGCACAATTTTCCGTTTTATAGCTTGTTTTGTAGCTTCAGCAACTCGTTGCACCACTATAAATGAATACTCATCCGAAAATTGCATTGATGTACGCCTGGTGGTATGTATCAGATACAAATTAAGTGATAAAAATTTACCAATATCAGGTGGATTTGGCGGAGGTGCAATCAGCCGGTATTTAAATTTGGCGTGTAAGGTCTCATGTGGTGATCGAACTATATGTTCATGTGCATTTGGAAATCTATACATTGCACCTATGACATGAATTATCCATGATGTCTTCCCGGTTGCATTTGTCCTGGTACAAACTAAATAAACCATTAGTATGAAAAAGATCATACGTCCTTGAGTATGTAGAAAAGTTTTCACACCAGTCATGATAAATACCAATGAAACCTCTTTCATATATAACACCTTCACATACAGTACCATACATAAATCCAACCTCTTTACCCCATTTAGTTCCAATTTCATAATTACAAGAAGCCAAAAGCAAAGTTTCTTTTATAGGCAATGCATTTCCATCAGTGACTATATTTGGACTGCAATTTTGCTTTAAGGACTTGATGAATTCATTGGATATTCCAACATATTCTTGGAGTTTAGAATCCGTGTCTTTAATTTTGTAACTCCCATATAATGCTTCCCTTTTCATATAGAGTCCTGTTCTAGATAATAAGGGCCCCGTAATTCCATTCATACCTGATGCAGCGTACGTGATGGGATAAAACAAAATATCAAATCCTCGTTGATTCTACAAATACTCGAGAGATTGACAACAAAAGATTGAGAATTTCTCAAAATTTTATTAAACATCAAGTCTCATTCTCATGACGGCAAAACAAATATAAATAGTGTTAACAAAACCCTAAGATGAAACAAAACGAACGAAATTACAAAAATATCCCGAAATCCTAATAAAATTTAAAACATCTATTTTCACCCCCTTAAGTGTTGTCTTTTGGTGGAATAGACTTTTTCACTGCATCAATACCCTGCCATATAACTGTATATGCTGATCTATGCTGATTGTCATATATGTCGTTCTTGCTTATATTGTGAAATTTCTGAGGGAATTGAACAAAAGCAAGTTTCTTGGGATCAAGGTGAAAACACAATGCTTGTCTTGCTGAAGCTGGCTCACTGCAGAACATATCACAATCTAGTACCAGAATATATGGAGAGTTGCTGATAACTGCAGAGACACGATAATAAGTGACTATTGCGTCTAAGGATTGAATAATTGTAGTCAAACCTAAAGATACGGCATAAGTATTTAATTGTGTCTGCTTTGTTTCAGCAAATGCCTCATCACGAGGAACATTGAAATCTAAAATATTCCTTTCTTCATATAGTGGGTCTGTATCATAATGCTTTTGACCGGTGCGACACCGTCTAGGATATTGACGCATCCAAACGAAGTAAGAGGACCTGTCTCGTGTCAACACATCCAAATGACCACCAATATGTGAACATGCCATAACTGATATCTGATCTTTCAATCCTCGGAGCTGAATTTCTTCATTGAACTTGTCAATGAGCACATGGCCATAAACACCGCACCTCATGTCGCGACTTCCATGAGCGCACACAAAAATATATGAACCTGCTATCACATCTTGCACTCCATCTTTCGTCAACACAACATAACTTTCAATGTTCTCTGTCAACGACATCGTTACCTCATTGTCCGGCGTCTCGACCTCAATGTCCTGTATGTTGGCTTCAACAATGTATGTCTCGACCTTGTCGTTCAATGGTTCTTGCTGTGGCGACAATGTATTCTTCAGATTTGAAGGTTCTGGCGGCTTCGATGGTTTTGGCGGTGGTAGAACCGTAACATGTTGATCTAAATCTGGTGGTTCCGGTGGCTTGGGTAAAGAATTGCTCTCTTTAGCGGGACTTGAATTAATATTTTTAGTAGGACTCAATTCATTATTGATTTTGGAAAGTTCTCTGCCTCGCTGCTCCTCAAACCCAATTTCAGCTAACAAACCTTGTTTTCCTTTCCCTGACTGTTCCAATTCAGATTCGTAGCTCCTTTTGACCGAAGAAGCAACCTGAATATAGTCTGAATTATCTGATGGCAACCAATTACTCTGAGAATAAAGGGGATGCCCTTGATTTTTGAACATCATCTGCCACTGAATTTTCTAACTCATCAACAACCAACGGAATAACAAAGTTGTTATTTCTATCTTCTTCAGTATGCTTAAACTTTTCCAAAATCACCTTATCATATGTGGTTGCACCTTTTCTGTCTTCTTCAATTTGTTTGACACTTCCAACCTCATCACTCGTCGGTACCCTGAAACCTAGAAGAGATGCAAAATGTGTCGAATTCCCATCAGTCTCCTCAATATTAACAATAGGTTCGGTGACTGAATGTTCTCCGACCAAACTAACAATAGGTTCAGTGACTGAATGTTCTTCGACCGGTTCCACAGACGTCGGAAACGCTTCGATCGTCTGAGCAACGTCGATATCCTCTTTCAACAACGTAAGAATTCTTAGAATATATGTTATCAAAACAGAATGTTTAGCAATGTCTTTGATTGTCTTACGCGAGTTATCTGCGTTTCTGAAAGCATGTCTCAAAAGATCGGTCAAGGACTAATCTTTGTTGCAACAAAACGGACAACGATATATTGAATCTCAGATTTCAAAGTTGTAGTAATCATCCTTCAACTTTGTGTAATATCTACACTCATAGTATTCCAAATTAGATTCATTGGCATATTTTGATTTCCGGTACATAACAATAGTAGGGATGTTATTACAAACCCTAATAACTGTAATTGGTTCTCCTCTGTTCGGATTGTTGTTGTTGTTGTCAACCTTAGCTGCCCATGCCACCATCTGATCTAATAGAGCTTTGATGGTTGAGTTAAGAGTCGCGGTTATGCCGACAAAACTCTGCCTTCGTCATCAGTTGATCTCCCATGGCTGATCCGTTAGGAAAAGAACAGGAGAAACCTGCTCTGATACCAACTGACGCAGTACGGAAGCAAGGGTTAGCAAGCGCTAAACCTAGATAGAAAAAAATAAGTTCGCAAGCGACAAATTTTTGAAAATAGGGTTCCGGAATCCACCAGAGATTGAGAAAAACTCTCTAAAATATTATTGAATCAAAAAGTTGCCTCTTAGGCTACATAAATTCTACTTATATAGTGAAAGAAATAACAAACTTATGGGCCGAAATAAAATAAAACAAAATAATAATAGAAGTTCTAGAAAATTACTAAGATTTGAGTAAATAATAAATACTACTAAATTACTGAAAAAACCCTCATGCATCACATGTATAGTCTTACCACTCATCCAGCGCAACATCCTCATCTCTGCTACACTTACTTGATTCTCGTGTTGACTTTTAACTACCCAACACTCCGTACCATACAATAACGCCGGTCTAACTGCAGTCCGATAGAACTTTCCTTTCAACTTAAGTGGTACTTTCTTATCGCACAAAACACCTGAGGCTCTTCTCCAATTCAACCACCCAACTTGAATACGATGACTTACATCTGCTTCTATTTCTCCGTCATTTTGTACTATAGACCCAAGATATTTAAACCATGTAACTTGGGGTATGACATGATCTCTAACTTTCACCTCCAAGATAGAACTACTTCTCCTTTTACTGAAGTTACATTTCATATACTCTGTCTTGCTTCTACTCAAGTGGAAACCATACGATTCTAAGGCTTGCCTCTAGGTCTCGAGCCTCCCGTTCAATTCCTCCCTCGACTCCCCAAACAAGACTACATCATCTGCAAAAAGCATACATCTCGGTGCTAACTCATGGATGTGTTTCGTCAGTACATCCAAAACTAAAGTAAAAAGATAAGGACTTAGGGTTAAACCTTGGTGCAATCCTATTGTTATGGGGAAATCTTTGGTAGCCCCATCCTGCGTCCTCACACTAGTCAAAGCTCCCTCATACATATCCTTGATAGCTCTAATATAGGCAATCCTAGCCCCTTTATTTTATAGGGCTTTCCACAAAATCTCTATAGGAACTCTATCATACGCCTTCTCCAAATCAATGAAAACTAAGTGTAAGTCTTTTTTATCCGTCCGATAACGCTCCATCACGCGTCGAAGTAAGTAGATCGCTTCCATAGTCGACCTCCCACGCATAAAACCAAATTGGTTATCTGTAACTCATGTCTCCTTTCTTAGTATTCGTTCAGTCACTCTTTTCCATAACTTCATGGTATGACTCATTAGCTTAATTCCCCTATTATTGGCGCAACTTTGTATATCCCCCTTGTTCTTATAGATTGGAATTAAAGTGCTTCTTCTCCACTCGTCCGACATTTTCTTCGTCCTCATAATCTCATTAAAAAGTTTTGTGAGCCACACAGTTCCTCTATCTCCCAGACTCTTCCACACTTTGATGGGTATGTTGTCCGACCCAACTGCCTTGCCACTACTCATCCTTTTCAACGCTTCTCTAACCTCGTGCTCTTGAATCCGACGATAATAGTTATAGTTTCGGTCCTCCTCTCCGATGTCTAACCTGTTAGAGTCTAGATGACCTCATAACCTTCATTAAATAAGTTGTGGAAATACTTCTTCCATCTATCCTTAATATCTCTTTCCTGAACCAAAACTCTACCCTCCTCATCCTTAATACACTTCACTTGGTCCAAGTCTCTTGTCTTTCTTTTTCGTCCCTTAGCAATTATATATAGATTTTTCTCCCTCCTTGGTACCTAAAGATTGGAAAGAGAAAGAAGAGGAGAGAACAAAAACATATGTGAGTATGAGATAGTTGTTTCAAAAATTGTTAAAAAGTGGTTGTACAAATATCATTTCTCTTATTTTAATTATATAAAAAGTAATTTATAATAACAAAAACCTAAAACGTTCTTCACTCTTTCACTTCCTTCATAGTCATCAACCTACTATCATCATCGAATGTTTGTTTGTTACTTGGTTAGTTGTCCATGCTAGACTAACAACTTGTGACACAATGCTTAAAGTATGTATCTAATGCGATCAAGCTTGCATTACGTGTAAAAAGGAAAATAAAACTCATTCTCATAAGTTTTTTTACTTGTGGATATGATGATGTTGTGTGGACATAAGTTATGCAATGGATGAATTTGATGATCAATACTAGCAATTGATAGTCTATGTTTCAATATGTTTAGTGTCATTGAAATAGGGAACAATGATATGGATCAAGTTCACATAATGGTGTCGAGTGTAACCCTATATGTGGTTTGGAAGGGGAAGAATGATAGAACATTTCAAAATTGTTACCAAACTGTTTAGTAGTAGCCATATCAATATAATTGTTTACACAAGAGGATTGCAATCTAAGAAGGTGCAAAATTTAATGATTTGTTTGTGAGGCTAGTGACTTTTCTTGTTTGTATGGACTTAGCTCTTGTTTCTTTGTTTAGTAGGTTTCTGATTTCATGTGGTTTGTAATAATTGTTTTTGGTTAGTGAAAGTTATCACCGTTTACAACAATAACAAAACTCACAACCTTCCTCATTTCCAAATTTATCACAGTGAACTTCATTGTTTTCATCCATTACAACTCTTAGAATAGGTGGTTCCACCTAACACATTCCACAAAACTAAGAATCCTGCTCTTTACCCAAATGGTTTTGCTCATTCCCAAAATAAATGACTAAAATACCCCCGCACATGTTAACTAGTGTAAATCTCTACGTGAGTTAACTCCACTCACACTAGTTTTAATTTCTATGTAAGTTAACTCACGTTAATTTTAAACAATGACTCCAAGCCCTTTTGCTGATACAACAACCATGTCTCCAACCAACATCTTCCAAGCTGCTAATGACTACCTTTTGGATACTCCAGCTTCAATTTTCGTGAAGTAATTTAAGCTCTCAATTAATAATAACGGTTTATGATTGTCGTCAAAATCCCACACAAACTTTCATGGTTGTGTCAAAAACTAGACTGAAGTTCAATCTCTAATTTTTATTTTTCACCTCATAGAAAGTAACTAAGCAAAAACAAATAAAAGGTACATAATAATATACCTCAATTTTTTTTTCCTATTTTATCACAACCCTTAATTAATAGTAGTATGCCCATTTTTAAGTGTTGTCAGAGAACCAATAGTTAGATATAGGAGCTATTAGTACTGATTAATATTGCAGTGATACTAAACATGCAAAAACTAGCTATAGTAATAGTGAAGCAGGGAGGGAGTACATGCTAAACTGAAGGAAACAAATGGACTTATCAGAGAGGGGAGGGAGGAAGAAAACCATCCGCAGCAAAAAGAACAGTCAAACTACTATCATTAGGCCCCCTGGAATGCCAATTTGGAATCAGGTGTTATTTTTGAATTTCCTGATTCATCTTTGTTTATGCTATTTCTATATTTTTCATTGTATTCATATGTTCCAACACTACAGGATTTCCATATGCTTGTTTCCAACCCTAAAAAGCAGAAGTTAAGTATCCAAGTAAAGTACGCACTCGGATTTGCAGATTTGAATATTGGTACAGGAGAGGTATGTATTATGTGCAATACCAAAAGTATTTGGGTTGGGTGATTTTTTTTATTCCTCGTGTTCTCTACTTATTAGTTTTCTACTTCACTCACAGTCTAGGTGCATAGATAATACAATTAGTTTTTTTTCTTTTTTGATTTTGTTGCTCAGTGTCTTGTCTGTTTATGATCCATAATGCTGCATGCTAATTGCTAAATTTTAACATCAATAACATGTATGTTTTGGTCACTTTTTCAAATATTTTCTCGTTAAAAGTCTGGTTTGATGGCTTGTGTTTTATTATTGCATGTGGAATCCTTGTCTTAAGCAAAGACATGCTTAGCAGGTTCTCCTTTTCTCCTCTCTAGTAGATGCTAGCTGTTGTTGATTAGCTGTGTTTTCCTTATGGATTGAACAGAGTTAAGCAGAATGAGCCTCACCAGAATTGGTGATCTTAGATGAGTTATATTTTTGGTAGTTTTTAAAAATATAGATGCTTAAATTATTTAATCTTTTGGAGGATTCTTTGAAGATTTACTGTATGCCACTACACTGAGTGGTTGGGAGTGTATCGGGTCAGGCATGGTTTGGACTGTATCGAGTATGAATGTGAATTCTTCTAATTCTCTCCTTTGCTTAGTCGCTGAAAGAACTGTGGCCTATAAAAATAAGTAGCCCAAAGGTAGAAATGTTAGGACCTCAAACTGAGGTTTGTGCTAGCAGAATTATGGAATGGAGTAGGACTGTGGGGAAGGAAGATATATGAGAGAATATTTTCTGGCACACGCTGGGAACAACGGTAGAGACAGCTTTCAATGTAATTGAAGGGTCCTGGTAGGGAAAAAATTGGATGCTCATGGGAAGGGTGCAGGGGGTTTTGGTAAGGGAAGAGAGGAGAGTTTTGGTGAAGTGGGTGGGTCATTGGTTTGGGTGGAGATTGCTTGTTGCCATTAAATTGGTGTTCCTCTCTAGTAAGGAGTTGAGCTCCGTTTATGCTGCATAAGTTTTAGAGAGATTTTCAGTTCCCATCAAAGAGGGAAATTGACATTTTTCTGTCGTCCTCCTTCAACGTGTTGGGATTTTTGCCTTTTCAAAAAAAAAAAAACGTGTTGGGATTTTTAGCGACCATGTTTAATTTTTCAATGCGATGAAGATGTAGTATAGTCCTAAAAAATACCACACTTTTTAACTATGGTGGCCCCCATCGCAAAACACAAATACTCTGAATGGTGTGAACTTGTTTATTTTTACATCAATGTAGTGAGTACTTATTGCAATGTAAATTTAACTTCCTAATCCTTTGCATCGAAGTAGTGATGTTTGCTACTATTGTTGTTATTTTAGAGTATAAATTTTTGTTTGTCATATTGAGTTTTGATATTTGCAATTGATTAAGAATGGAGATACTTTTTTTCTGTATGTATGTTTCTTATTTGATAATTGTCGCGTCATTTATTTGATAATTGATGTTTGCTACTATTTAGTTAGCGTTTGACTCACTAATTTATTTCACGACTGAACATTTAATTTTTCTTAGAAAGGGGGGAAAAAGTTCAAACTACCCCATATTGAGAAGATTTAGGGTTCGGGGATTAATTACATAAAGGGAAGGTGTTAGCACCCTTTTGAAGTAGCAATAAACGTCACAAAAAAGGGGGTTTGAATTGTGACCCTTTTAAAAATTATTCCTGCAACTTAAATAAGTATATATGCTCAAGAAAATATTTGGTTAGTAATAAAATATTATAATATTAGGACCAGAGAACTCTGGATAATTATA
>Ga0228711_1003984_pt1 | contig 22891 bp, 13 predicted proteins | sample MedpolnodulmetaG_2_FD_177996 | JGI IMG/M metagenome (GOLD analysis project Ga0228711, IMG submission 177996) | Root nodule microbial communities from Medicago polymorpha collected in Santa Monica, California, United States - brown nodules | ecosystem: Host-associated > Plants > Roots > Nodule...
TAAGAGATCTTGTTCTTCCGTGTAAGACCATTTACAAATTTATAGATATATTTATTGTTCTTTTTTCAAATATACCCTTTATTAATATTATCAATATATTTTGAAATATGAAAAAGTTACTCTCTCCGTTTCAAAATACATGTCAAAGTCAACCACTTCACATATGTCAATGCACAATTTTAACCGTTAATATCTTTAATTATCTAAAGTAAAAAATTATAAAAATTTAATATTTTGAAAATATTTGTCGAGACAAATCAAACAACATCTTACATGCTAATATTTGTATTTATACATTAGTTAAAAAATATAGTCAAAGTAAGTCAAGTGAATAGTGCACATTGCAAAAATTGGACATATATTTTAAAACGGAGGTAGTAACATTGAATATATGTATCACAAATAACAATTTAATAATAATCACATATATTTACGACAAATTAATTACTTCAACAATTTTTCTTAATATCCGTAAGTTTTTGTAAAATAGTCCTCTAAAAAGGACTGATGAAATATTATTTTTTACTATTATTACAAAGAGGCTAAAAGCCACTTTACCATCTTTTTTTACTATTCTTTCTCTTCATTATTTTTCTTTGTTTGCATTTAAGTTGGTCAAAAGAAAAAAAAACTTTCTTTCTTTGTAAAAACACAAATATAATAAGAAGGGTGAGTGGGTCACCTAATAAGAAGCTTGCAAACTCGACCCGGTCCAAACCCGTTTGGATACTATCTATAAACGATATCCATATCCAAGCGAAGACAAAAACTGGAGTAAGTGAGTTTGTAAGAAAAAACATTCCATACACCGATGAAGCCATTTTCAATTTTTCTCGTCTTCGTCCTCTTCTTCATTGCATCAGCATTAGGTATTTTTTCTCTTTCTCAATTCTTCGCGATTCACTCATTCCATTGTTGCACATAACACATCACAACTTTTTCTTCATTCTTCACTTCTTGATCTATAATTGGATCAGATCTACTTATTTTTCCTCTTCAATTCTTCAATTTATATGATTTTGTTTTTACCTTTTTTGCTTTGCTTTCTGATGATGTATGTTTTGTTTGATCGTGTGTTAGTTTCTGCAAAGAAAGAGGCTGATGTCACGGAGCTGCAGATTGGCGTTAAGGTAAATTGTAATTGTATAATTTGGATTTCAGATTCGTTTATTCTCTTTTGTAGCTTAGATTTTGAATAATATGTATGGATTATTATTATTTTTTGTGTGAATTGCACTGTTTTTGGCTACTAAGCATAGACACTGCATGGATAATAATTTGAAAAAAATCACATAATTGAATATAATCAAATGTGTCAGTTGTCAGGCACCAAACACCAGACACGCTTTGAATCAGAGAGGTTTTTGATTTTATAAAATGTTAAATTGATCTTTTCTTAGGAATCCATTTTCATATAGGTGCAAATTTTATGAAACACAGCTCGTTAAACATTTGTGATTTGTTTTATTTTACCTGATTTGAGTTGACGTTCTGTAAAAGCCTTTGGTTGTTGTCAAATAGATACTGTTTTAAATTACCGGGGTGGGGGATTCTGCAGTGGGAAATTAGTGTTTTAAAATGCAGTGTACACACAGTGGCGTTGCCAAGACCCTGGGGCAGGGCAGGGGGTTCAAACTATTAATTTTTAATTAATATTTATAATAATATGTATAAAAATAACACTTCCTCTGTACCAAATAATAAGTCACTTTAGAGAAAAAAATTTGTCTTAAATTATAAGTCATTTTACAATATTAATGAATTATTAATGTTATTTTTCATATTATACTCTTGATTATTAACCACTCTCTCTTCTTTCAATTATTTAATGGATTATCCTAAACGGTGCCAAAAAAAGAAATTATGACTAAAAAAAGATTTTTTTTTTTACTTTTATAAATTGATTACACACTTTTCAATGCAATAACTATTATATAATTTCTTTTTTTAGTATCCTTAACTAGTGTTCTGGGACACCGGTTAACATTTCCTTGATTTAATTTAACTTTTCCATACCCCTGCTTTTGTTTCTTCAAATCAATGAGATGGAGGATAATTTAGGTAATGGAGTTGAACTATTAAATGAAATTAATATGAGTAAATGTAAACAAATTACTATATTTATAAGTGCTTAGGGAATTTTTAAATTTTTTTAATGGCAAGTGCTTATGGAATTAATTTTTTTTAGGGAAAGTGCTTATGGAATTAATGTTGATACGGAGTATAATATACATGTATAATATAAATAAATTCTGCTTATATAATTAACATGTTGGGTTCTCTGATGCATTGGTAAAGTCTCTAAATTTACTTTGAATTCCAATTCCAATAGCATAAATTAGTTGCCACCGTAAAATGCACATGTGCAGCCAGCTTTTCAAATTATACTGGTGCAATAAGGGTTCAGGTATTGTTTTTCAGGGGGTTCACAATCATAATATAGTAAATAATTGGTTCAAGATTAATATTTCAGAAGGTTCATGTGAACCTCCTCATTCTAAGCTGGCTCCGCCAGTGTGTACACATATGTTTGGAGTTTGTGTGTGTGACTCTAGCTTTGAATGATGTAGCTAGTGGTTTGCTGTGATATTAAAAAATACTGCTTGTTATGAAAGGGGAGAAAATCCATCTTTGGTGCTTAACAAGTGTGCTGCCTGCAGCAAGATCAGGAGATAATGTTGACAGATTGTTAATAGGCATAGTAATGTAAATGTTGTGTAATTTGTGGTACATATTAGAACAGGGAAAATAAGAAAGCATGCATCTTTCCCTAGCTATGGTGCAATGAATTTTCATCAATAATACTGCACAAGAAACTATTTTGATTGTGTATTACAGTGAAAATAGGTTTGTGTCCTCTTTATTGCTCACTACTTTTACTCTTGTTCTCTGCAGTATAAACCGACATCATGTGAAGTTCAGGCACACAAAGGTGATAAAGTGAAAGTACACTATCGGGTGAGTAATTTCTTATGATATCTTTCATGAAAATAAGCTTAAGCAGTAACTTCAATGGAATGTTTGTGAGAGGGGACGGATCAGGGATTGAAAAAAATGAAGGGCAAGGGAAGATGATGGGAGGTTAAGAGTACCTAATAAGATTGCTTTACTTTAAGACCCTCCAAATTGGGGAAACTTCAAAAAGTTAATAAAATTTAATAAGGGGGACATGTCATCGGAAAATTGATTATAATAACCTTTTCTTGTAAATGATTCATGTGGCTTTTGTTTTACAAAATTGTGATGGCCTCTACTTTAATTTGAAGGCCTACACAAACATTTTCAGAAGCATTTGATTGACATTGCCTATATACGTTATCTATGGTTTTGGTGATGAGCTATGCTGAATATGCCTTATTGTAGTTTTTATTGAGATGGGTAATGTCACCTGATGGTTAATTTCCTACCCTGTTTGGAGAAATTTTTATGTCACTTTCTAGATGTTACATTATCAAATTTAAACTACTATATGCACTTTCTTCTTGATCCTCCTTAGTGGCATATACCTTTTGATCTGCTTTCACCTCTAGGTAGTTAAGTGACAGACACTACCCATTGAGAGAACAATGAGAACTTGATACGGCACCTATAACATACAACAATCATAATCGGAAATCACTTAAGAGCCATTTTGATGTTGTGTTATCTGTGTAGCCTACCTTCTGTTGGCATCAATAAGTTATTTCGAGTGGCCAGCTGCATGCTTTGAGGAATTTTGTTATTACTTTTTCAACCATTTCATTTGTTCTTGTTATGACTGATGAGGGGTCATGCATTCAAAATTTTTTTGTCTCTCATGTTTCTACATATTAAATGTTCACTTGTCTTTGCAGGGAAAACTCACTGATGGAACAGTTTTCGATTCTAGCTTTGAAAGAAATAATCCAATTGATTTCGAGCTTGGTGGTGGTCAAGTGATCAAAGGTAAGCACACAGTCACAAATAAGTCTTGTTCTTTTGAATTTCTGGTTTCATTGCCAATAACATTGATAATGAACTAGATGTTGTGCTGGCTTTCTCAGTTACTGCAAAATTAAAGCTAATAGGCATAAATTGTATAAAATAAAAGAGAAACTATGCTTTAGACTGTCAAGATATTGCATGCCAGATACACGGAAAAGGGTTGTTAATGTAGGAATTCAAGTTCTTGAACTTCTCCCCGGACAAGGAAAAGGGCTGATTTGTAACATGCAGAGCTAATTAAAATTTGTGCAATAGAATTGAAATCCAACGTTTTGAACCAGTTTATATCTTATATTATTATGCTTAGTAAAAGCCTGTCCAAGAAGAGGGTAATTAGATGGAGGGTAAAGTAGAGTCCTCCGAGAGAAACTACAGACAAAACCATCAAGGATTTAGATTTAAATAGTTTGTCACCTGGCATGATTTAAGGCAGGATATTACAATATTCATTTGATCCATTTATTCAACCCCTTTGTTGGAAAAGGCTTTTGTCGATGTAGTGTGATTCTTAGGATTATACTCCCTTTTGGATGTTAAGAAAATTCACACCGGACCAATCTAAGAATGGGAACAATGGCTTTGCCAAAGAATGTGAACTATATGCTAAAATAGCAGATCAAAATGCTAAGGTATATTTTTAAAGCTTTCTAATTGATCCATATTTTATCCTGAGATTTTATCTAACTGATTCCCAAAATTACTTTAATAATTAAAGCTGATAAAAAATCCACAAAATCACCATGACAGATCAGTCCCATACAAACACAGAAAATACAAATAGATTGAATGACAGACGAATCTAATGGGGGATGATACTTGATGATTTGAACTATTCATATAAAAAAACACATATTTCTTTAGATTTTATGTTATTGCTATCAAAGTTTTCTTGCCACCAGATACCCGTGCAATAGTTTACTATAACTTGCATGGGTGTATTTATGCAATCATGCAGGCATGTAATATTTAGTTTTAGGGTCTTGTTAACCAGTGCCTTGGGGGCATTGGTTAAGCAGTCAAAAGAAGTAAGATTTTATTGAAAAGTGGTGTAATAATTAGTTGGTCAAAAGTAACAGTTTATATTTCCAAGACAATTTTTCTACTTTTGGATTCCTTAACCAGTGCCCCCACCAGTGCCCCGGGGGCATTGGTTAACATTGTCCTTAGTTTTATTACAAATTTCTGGTTTATGATGGGAGATCTTCCAGATAGATGATTACATGATTGCTCCTCCTCTTCTTTGCAGGATGGGACCAAGGATTATTAGGAATGTGTCTTGGTGAGAAGAGGAAACTGAAAATACCAGCAAAACTTGGCTATGGAGAGCAGGGTTCCCCACCCACTATTCCAGGTAATTTATCACGTTGATAATGATAGTACATAATGCTCAAGAGCCAAAACCTCTTTCGTATTTCAAGTTAGTGAAATTAATATCCATCAGCTAAATATCTTGTTGCCCTTTTTTCTTAACTGCTATATTGGTCTACAATCTAGTAGAAGAGTATTTGATCTTGGTCAAGATAAAAAACTTCTTCACTACTGGTTTTGGTTTTGATTTTCTTCTTTAGGCATCAGGATATGATGCCGCTTAGAATATTAGTGGAAGAGTTCAACATGTTTTTTTGTTTTTTTTAATGTCAATCTGGATATATTCGTTGAATATCGTATTACTTACATAAATTTTCTAAGGATATTAATGATATGCACCCAGTGTAAAAAATGATACGGTCAATCAAAAAAACAATTGTTGGATCACTAATTTTTTATTTTGACTTGAATCACTTATATCTTAAAAGTCATAATGTGGATGATTTGTGATTGGTTGTCACTAAAACATTTTACTCTGACATTGTATACAATAATCTCATTTTGTAAAGGAGGCCTTCTGTTATGAGTTTATTTAGAAAAGAAATTTCTCAAAATTGCAGGTGAAACAATGTTAAAATAATAGGTTTTCAGTATTCCATTTTTTAGCTTGTATTGCTTTTCTGCATTTGATACATACCCAGCTAACTATATTAATGTATGCTTATATACATGACATTGAGTTGAACCTGCAGGTGGTGCAACACTTATATTTGATACTGAGCTTGTGGGAGTGAACGACAAAAGTTTAAACGAAGAAAAATCAAACTCCGAACTTTAGACAAATAAAAATAAATGGAAGACTAGACTTTTCGAAATCCTTGTTAGCTTATTTTTGTTTCCTTAATAATGCTTTCATTACCAAGGTTTCGTTATCTAACTCTAAGTGAGGCTAATTTAGAAAGATTTTGCTGTTGTACCCTATAAATTAAATACATCTATTTGGTATTTCTTTTAGTGATTAAGCTTTCGTGAAAATTTTCATTGTTTCTACTGTCTCTTAATTTCTTGCAACTTGATTACAAGTCGAGTATGACGATAATCCTTTTAATATGCTCAACCAGGATGGGTCTAGACTTTCACTATATGTGGCTAAAATTTTAAAGAAAAAATAATGCAAAAGAATATTTAAAATAAGAAATAACATTGTTTGATGCAATAAATTTCAATGAAAATTGTCTCCGATCTATTTATTGAAAATGAGTTAAAATAACAGCATTGCAGATTTTTAAAAAAACATGGTTGACTGTTCACAACTTTTATTGCTGAAAATACATATTCAACACCTGCAATTGCTACCTACAAGAGCAAAGTCAACTTCAAAAGTTTATAAAACAAAACAAATGTGATGCACTTTGTAAAAAAAATAAAATAAAATGTGTTGCACTTGTTTGTTTTGCACGCAAGAGAGAAGTGTCTTGATATAATTGTGTATTTTAAAAAAAAAAAATTAAAAACTTTGGGGAATGAATGTGTGGCTTTAGCCACACATAGCCACAATGTGCATCCGCCTACGGCAACACATTTTATAAAAAAATAAATATAAGAGCGACATGGCATATTACTAATTTGGGTGATTGTTATTTTGGTTGATGAATGTGTAATGTGTAATCACAGTAGTCCTTTAATGTATTGAAATTTTAAAATAGTCTCTGATTGAGTACTTCATCTGTCAAAATAGTCTCTAACGTTGAAACAGTCTCTCAATGCTCACATTAACTCTTTTCATATAGGGATTGATATGAAAATAAACAAATATATTGAAGGGTTAATATAATTAATGAAACATTACAACGTAAGGAACTATTTTGATTAACATAATGCATGACTAGAGAATATTTTAAAATTCTGATACATTACATTCAAGGATCAAAAGAACTATGATCCCTACTTTTTGAGGAGAGCCAAAAGGCATATTAATAGGAGAAACGATATATGAACATGTAATTCACAACAATTATTTTGACAACTCTATAAACACATGTATTGTCATAAAAGCAAAAGGAAAAAAAAACTTTAAAACATGATGCTTTTACAAAAATACTCTATGTACATAGGGTTGTCAAAATAGTTGTTGCAATCAGGGGCGGAGGGACCATGGGGGCCAAGGGTGGCCGTGGTCTCCCCCACGTTTTGCAATTTTTTTTTATACTAGTAATATTCATGTAGGATATATAGTCAATATTGTATAAAGTAGAACAGTGGTCCCCCATGGTTGATGCTGATAAATGAAAATTATACTAGTAACATATGATGATTTTATATGCTGTTTAATGTGGTCCCCTATCACTATAGGTCTATTATATGTCTATTTGGCCTTTGTCTTTTATGGAAACCACGACGAGTACAACTTTAGATGTAATGGTTAGTTTATATATATATTTGACAATATTAACTTTGAATGTAGTTGTTTTTCTTCTTTAAATATGTAGTGCATTTGAGAATTTATTTTTACTTTTTAAATTTGGTCCCCCTAATGTTTAAATCCTGGCTCCGCGCCTGGTTGCAATATAGATGTTCATATATCATTTCTCTATTAACAGTGGTCTCTTTTTTATTTTTGATGGAGAGAAATTAAAGAAAATGTAAGGGACGGAATGAGGTCCCTCAAAAATCATCATCAATAACAAGTTGAAATTGGGGAGAGGATGAAACAACTGCGGAACACTAAAATTATTGCATCAGCTAGATTCGCCAACTCACCTATTTGCCTTACGAAAAATGTGTTTGACCCAACAATGCCAATCAACAAAATCAATTAAATCAAGAGCTTCTTCCAGCAAAGTAGTTAATGAAGATTATGAGAATGTCTCATAGTAACCAAAGAATTCGTAGTTCAACCATGATCTTATATTAGAGCATAGATCAAAGTTATTTTTTTTTCCTTCAAAAAGAAAGATCGAAGTTTTTACTTTACTACTTTACCATTCATTATTTTATTTATTATTTTATCCTTTTGTTAAATCCAATAAATAGGAAACTTCCACACTACAATAAGAATTGTATTATTTATAACAATTTACAAAGACAATATATGATTTTTGTAGGCTGAATTTTTTATTATTCAATTTATATCCTTAAACAAATTTGCTTTTAAAAATGCTATATTATTGATCTTATTGAAAAGGATAAGAATTTTTATTATATTTGTCATATTTTTAGTAAAAGATAAATATAATTTTTACTATTTAAAAGTCATAAACATCTATACACATAATTTTAATAAAAATCAAAATTTCATAAACAATATTGTTTATAATTTACGCGCGTTAGTGAATTAAAAAATGCGGACAGATGGGTACCCATGTCTCAACGAATTGGAGGTTATGTTGTTTTTCATTCAACTATTATCTAACTTCCAAAGATTTAAAATATAGAAGGCTTAAGGCTTAAATATGTAAATTGTCCCTGTAAGTTTGTGTATTTTTTGTTTTGGTCTATGTATTCTTTTTGTTCTAAAATAACCCTGTAAGTTATAAACGTTTTGCTTTTGGTCCATCTTGTCATTATCTTTTACAAAAATGCATATGTGTCTAACAGCGGCTGACGTGGCGACGTGTGTCATGGCAAATGATGCTTATGTGTCGTTGCTCGATGCTAAGTCAGAAAGTTTAAGGGACTAAAACCAAAAAACAAAATCCGTAGAGAAAAAACGAGAAGCCAACAAATCCAGAAGAAAAAAAAACTTAAAAAATTCTTCATCTTCTTCCTACTATTTCTTCTTCATCATCCTTAACATCACCTTCATCAACATTCATAAAAACCTAGAAAAAAAAAATTCAAAAACAACAACCTTCAACAACATCATCATCATCTAATCACTACACCACCACTAACAACAACACCTAATCTCATCATCAAAATCATTCAAAAATTCAACATACATAAAATCATTCAAAAAACTCTCTTTAATTCAAGTAGCTTTCTTAAAATCATACAATCCGCAGCAAAAGATGAAAGATGTTTGACTTTTTGTAGTTTTGTTGCAACAAATAAAAACACATAAAATCCGCAACGATCGGGGTAAAAATATTTAACAGATTTTTGTAAAAAATGTAGTTTTGTTGCAACAAATAAAAACACATAAAATCCGCAATGATTGTAGTAAAAATATTTAACAGATTTTTGTCAAAAAAAATTATATTTAATAAAACATTACATTAATGCTAAAATTTTTTTTGGTAGATAGACGAAATGGCAAAACCATTATAAACTCACACACACAAGTGGAGGTACCGGGGTTCGAACCTCGATCATGGCATCCGGCCTAACAATTTCGGCATTTTGTCAGTTGAGCTAGGTCTTCTGGATAATTTTTTTATTTAATATCTTTAAATATTTCATAATATTATTAAAAAATCATAATAATAACAATATAATTATTTTGTGGACAAAACTTAGGTACAATTCATTAGGTGCTTTTGGCATGGTTCTTAACTAAAAATACAACTTTTTTTTGGAGATAACAAACTTTGAGAGAATTATGGATTTAAGGAAATCATAGTGAATTGTTCGGTACAATGTAAGGTCTTTTACTATTACTTTCATACAAAAAAAAATATAAAACAAAAAACCCATCCGAAAAGAGAAGGTTAACTAGCTTGGTTAAAAAAATATAAAACAAAAAACCCATCCGAAGAGAGAAGGTTAACTAGCTTGCTTATAAAGAAACCCTAGTAAGTAGTTCACCGATTATTTTGTCGTATCGAAAGAAACCCTATTTCTTTCCAGAATCACGCACTCCTTCATATCTCTTTCCAGAATCACTCTCATCGTAGAACTCTCTCGTGCAACTCTTATCTCTACATTTTCTCTACTTTTCCTAAATTATGAGCACATATTATGATTCCGCCCCTGGACCTGTACAAGGTGAGTGCATTATTTATTTGATTGAGACTTTGTATTGAATTGTCATTGTTAATAACTTGATTACTATTTACAGAAATTGCAAGGTCATTCATAGATTATTTCTTTCCCACTTTTTGACTTGGACAGCTCAAATCACTCCGTAGGCTTAATTCCAGCAGAAATGGCAAAGGTTAGTGCATTCAACGCTGATGTTTTCATTAGTTTTGTTTTGATTTTTAATTTTAAGTTGATTGATTCATATTGTACGGAATTGTCATTGTTGTCACCTGTTAATTTGATGACACTCACATCACATGGCACCGGCACATATGATTACATTGAATTATGTTATTTTCTCAAATTATTATTGGTGTCAACGTTAGTGTCAAATGTTGAGTTTGTGTCTGTTGGAAACAGAGCTTTGTGAGGAGTTGAGGAGGATATAATATATGAGAGAAGAACAATTTATATTGCTTGAGAGAATACTTTGATTCTTATTTTCTTGCTTCTACATTTTTGGTTTACAAAAGACAAGCACTCCACTTTTTATAGGCTACAAAGTAGAGTTTTGGACACATCATAAGATAACATTCCACACATTCATTTAATACTATTTTTTTATACCTCCAATCTAGTTCTACACCACTCTAGAACTTTCTTTGGATTGCACCACTTATTAGCTAACTAGGCCTAACACTTGATTAGTCCAAATGACCAAATCAAGCTTATTATCCAACAACCCCACCCCTCCCTCAAACTTGATTTGTCCATAAGTTTTTTTTCTTTAGCTTGAGAGTTGCCATGTCCTCTTTTTTATTTCACCATGTCTTCTCGAGGTAACAAAGACTTCTGATCTTTGCTTCAAGAAACAGACCCTTTTTTTTAATTGAAAAATCATTAATGAAAATGAGGAAATAACCGATTTTACCTAGCAAACTTGGGAGGCTTTTTGGATCTTGAGTTTGACTCCTTTGAAAAACTCATTTGGAATTGCTTCCCAAGTAAGCATCCTTCCATCACTGCCACGTCCAAATTGTCCTCGACAGTGGCCTCGTCCTCGACCTCTACCATGACTTTGTTGGCTTATCTCATTTCTTTGACTTTCTTTTTTCTCCTTTAGTTTCTCTATTGATCCTTGAAGTTTCTCTATTGTTATAGTCTCTAAATCTTTGGTTACCTCGATTGTCACCACAATATGTTCAAATTTGGGATCCAGCGAACGGAGTATCTTCTCCATAATTCTCACATCTTCTAACTTCTCACCATTTCTTTTAAATTGATTTTCAACAACGATGACTCTTGAAAACTATTCGGAAATAAAATTTGGCTCTTTCATATGCAAGGATTCAAACTCGCCTCATAAAGTTTGGAGACATACCTTTATTACTTTTTCTTCACCTTTACAAGAGTTTTGAAGCTTCCTATGCGTCTATAGCGGATGTTGCATTTGAAAGAGAGCTTTTTTGTTTTTCTTGCTTTTATCCTTCAAAATGTCTCTTGTGCTCTAGTTAAGGAATCCTTATCTTGTGATTCCTTATAACCTTTCTGAACAACTTCCAAAACATCATGTGCTCCAAGAAGAGCCTCCATTTTTATGTACCAATTATCATAGGTACTCCCTTTCAGAAGTTGAACTTGAAAGGATGCCGTTCCATCGCTCGCCATGACTAGAAAGGAATTTCTTCTCAGAACCTAAGCTCTAATGTCACTTTGTTGGAAAAGAAGAAGGTTATAGTGAGAACTTTGTGAGGAATTGAGGATGAGAGAAGAAAAATTTCTATTGCTTGAGATGATACTTTTATTCTTATTTTCTTCCTTCAACTTGCTTGGTTTACAAATGACAAACTCTCACCGTTTTATAGGCTCCAAAGGAGAGTTCTAGACACATCATAAGATAACATTCTACACACTTCAAGCGAGAGTTCTACATACTTCTCAACTACATACATTTAATACTATTTCTTCATACTACCAATCTAGTTCTACACCACTCTAAAACTTTCTTTAAACTACACCACTTATTAGCTAATTGAGAAACACTTGATTAGTCCAATGGACCAAATCAAGTTTATTACCCAACAGTGTCCGTACGCATAGTGTATAATCCTTGTTTGACAAACACAAGTTACCTTGACCTTGCAGGGCAAGTTATTACACGAAGGTATATAGTTGACAAAACCATGAAGAAAGGTGAAAATACCATTTTCATCATACCACCTAGGTTAGCTTGTGGTAAATCAACTATTCCTCCCGTTACTTCTTCACAATTTGATATATGCAAGGATGGAGATTTGTTAAAGAAGATACTCAAGGAGGGGAAGAAATGGGAAAACAGTGAGGATCTTGATGATGTCATAGGTATGCGTCTTGATGTTTCTATCATATGTAATTTTATCCCGGTATCTGACTTTGTGTTAACTATAAGCTCCACTTCTTGTGGTATTGTAGTTAAGTACGAAGCACGTCTCAATGATGGAACACTTGTAGCAAAATCAGATAAAGTGGAGTTCACAGTCGAGGATGGTCATTGCATACAATTGTTATTAATAGTTTCTTGTATTTTCATTTCTTGGGGATCAGTCTTACATTTATGTTTACCTGCTATGTGATAGGCCATTTTTGTCTTGCATTGCCAAAGACTGTTAAGAATATGAAGAAGGGAGAAAAAGTGATTTTAACTGTGCGTCCACAATGTAAGTTGTCTACAAAAGACTCTTGAAAATGATTTGTTTTTTGACTTTTTAAAAAGTGTTTTGTCTGAAAAAACTGTTTTTAAAACAAGTTTTATCTGTTTTGATTTTTTTTTAATTTTAAATATAAATCATTTCTTTTTGAGAAGACAATATAACTAGTAATCTTGATATTGTGTTATAGATGGACTTGGTGAGAAGGGTTTAGTTCTACCTAATGCAATTATAGTCTCAACCATGTATTATCAGGTTGAGCAAGTATCATTCTTGAAGGTAAATAAATAACTTCACCATAATCTGCAATTGTGTATTAATCTATTTCAATATTGGTTAGTAAAATTCTATCATTGAAAAGGAACACTAACAACTATTGTTTGACAAAATTCACAATATTAAGAAGAGAATCTATACTTTCAAAACAAAGCAAGGAACTGCCTTTTACTTTTATAACTATTTCTTCCTTCAATTTCCAGTTTTGGTAAACTTCTTTCCATTTTTCTACCATTTTGTAATCGTGTTTCCATTTTTCATATATCTAGGTTAACTATTTATTATCAATGTTGATTGTCAAACCTAAATTGAATTTCTTGACATAAATAAAATTGTTGTTTCGTTACCTTCCTTGGAAGGAAGCCTTGTTATTGTTTATTTGTGAAGTTACTTTTCTTGACACAATAAAGAGGAAAATACTCAACAATGGTTTTAGGGCTCTGGTGGTTAAGGATTCAAGTCATTGAAAATTACTCTGGAAAAAATGTAGCATTGTTTCACGGAGTTAAACGTTACACTTTTTAATAGATAATTTTCATATTTCTCATTTGTTTCCCGGACATTGGTCTGCAGGATATAAATAAGAGTGACGTCTATTGTAATATCCCCCTCGTCGGTATTGGAATTTTATTCATCGAATGTGTGTCAGAGAATAAATGCCAGTGAAAGATTATCTAACGAAGGATGTGACGATCGAACACATGTTCAATTACCGGTATCGAATTATGCACGTTTAAGACAAGGGGCGTTTTGGTACTTTTACGTGAAGGGTATATAAGTATGGTTGGAGCAAGAAACCTTCATTTCTCATGTTTTCCCTCTCTCTAAAACTCTTAGATCAGAATTCCTCCCTCTTCTCTCTAGGAAGCTCAGCCCTAACCTCCCTCATTCATTCTAATCTTCAAGTTTTACAAGTTTAGCAAGATCAATGCATAAATGATGGATGTACATGAAGATTATAGCAAGTGAAACTAGTTGGAACTTCTCAAAGTGTGAGATCATCATGGAGATCATTGCATGTTCTAGGGTTTTGGTTGTAGATGCATATGAGCTTGAAGTCCTGACCAGATGATCCAAAGCTATTCTTCAAATCATACAAATTGACCATTAGACGAAGCAACAAATATCAAGCGAAATGATAGAAATAAGACAAAGTGACATTACACTTCTTCGGTCTAGCAAAATTGTTTTCAGTTCAGATCAGATAACTCTATACTTATTCGGTGCAAATGAATTGTTTTTTCTATTTATAGTACGCTTTGTTCCTTCTAAATGAAATGGCTTACAACCTGATCAGAGCAGAATTGTTTTCTATTCAGATCAGATAACCTTTTGTTCCTTCTAAATGAAATGGCTTACAACCTGATTAAGCTCAAGGACTTGCTTTGGTTAGTGATTTTCTTCACATCTAAAAATGCTTTGCTTGGTTTCACTATCGAAAAGATTTTCTACATATCGAAACATATGTTAGGAATACATTGACTTTGTTATCATCAAAACTAAAATTAGAGATCATTGTTCTTCAAACCAACTTGATTCTAAAAATCTCCCATTTTTGTTGATGACAAATACAAGTATATAATAATATCCTGTGAGATTTTTAGGCAATCTCTTAAAATTTAACATAAGAGGTATTTCCAGAGTGAACTAACTCATTAAGAATATGCACAATAAGAAAAGTCTGTCCCCAAAGGTAGACGGTTTCCATAATTTGTTGAAATGTCAAGGTGTTTCTTTCAGCTACTAAGCGGCCAAATCCTTTGTTCTCCAATTAGTTATAAAAAGAAGGAATTCATCACATTTTGCAGAAACTTCCTTTGAATTTAGAGTTCGCATGTAACATTTCCTGATTCTACTGAATTTATTAGTGAGCACAATGATAAATTTATCCAAGTTAGAAAGGCAAAGGAAATGGGTGGAATTGTTGGGATGAAAGGTCATATCAATCACTTCTGTAAAAAAAAAATTACGCAGTTGATGCATACAAATTAAAGGGAAATGATATGTTGACAACGGGCAACACTTCTACCAATGTCACCTACCATTGCCCAATAAAAAGTTGACACGTGGCACCTGATTTTTTTTAAACAAAACAACTGTGAAAATAAAAGTAAAACGTTTTCCTTCACCCACACATTCCTCTCTAGGCCGTTTCTGCACACCCACCACCGTCTTCAGCTTTTTCTTTGCTGTCGCCGACCACGTCCCTCCACCTTCATACGACGGTCCTCTAATGACCTCTTCGCCACCGCTATTGTCATCATCGCCGTTTCCATCATTTCTTCTTTCATCATCGCCGCCCTTGGATCATCATTTCCGACGGAGATAAATTAGTGTTATTAGTGTTCTATTTTTCACTGAAATCATTGTTGCTGATAGGTTTCACCTTCATCCTTAACAAAAATTTATAAAATAAAATAAAAATTTATTGTCAAAACCCTCATGAAAAAACGCACAAATAAAATCAATTTAGCTTCTTCTGGGATGGAAATTGTGTTTTGAATTCGTCGACAGCGGCGACGGATGGTGGAGAAAAAAGCAGAAACGCAAGCTAGGAGGAGGAGGATGGGTGAAGAACTCTTCTTCTCTCTTTCACAGCTTTTTTCTGTTAATTTATTTTTTTCAAAAGAAATGAAAAAGCCACGTGTTAGCTTTTTATTGGGCAATGGTAGGTGACATTGGTGACCCAATGTCCCTGAAGTGCTGCCCGTTGACAACATGAAGTTGTAGGACAACGTATATTCATACCATTCAAGTACATTTTTAATAATTTATTTTTCATCTCCCGTTTTGCGTGCAAGACTAAATTTTGGACAAAAACATACGGTGTGAGTATTTGACAACTCTGTTGAGATGTTCAAATATCACATCTCCAAATTAAATCCCGTTATTTTTTTTACTTGACAAAATTAAATCCATCATTTTATACAAATAGGTTTTCTAACAACATGACGTAGTAATTCCAACAAGTTAATACTTTTTTCCATTTAATTTTGTGGTTTTTTTTATATATTAAAAATGTATTGCAGTTTCCCTTTTTATATTATAATTTCTCAATGTTCAATGTGATCGGTGTTCAAAAGAAAATATAAATTTTTGAATTTGTAAAACATTTTTCAATTGGTCTATGAGATTTTGAACTTTTTAAAAAGATTGTTGACTTTATAAAACTGGAAAGTCGATCCCTATTTTTGTAACGCTTTACTATCAATTTGACATCGATCTTTAACCATTACTATCATTTTAGTCATTAATTTTACTATCGAATTTGGTTACTCACTCTTAGAATGATTAATTTGAGTAAAATTTGAAAGTCAAAAATCTTTTAAAAATATTGCTTATTTGTCATTTTTATCGTTCTTATCATTTTCATCTTTCTCAAGGTTTTCAACTACCACCACATCATCTCCAGATAAGTCATTACCCATAGCACGACTGAGTTCATTATGCATGTATTATCTTTACGGTGGCGATCTTGTAGTACATATGTGGGAGGAATTGAAGACTCGTCATTCATCATAACATGGTTGTCACTCACATGTGTAAGACACATGATTCGGTCTCTTTCATATGGTACATCTTGTAAAGGAAAATAGTTTTTGAATGTCTTTTTTGACGAATAACAGAACTACCACATACTTATATGCAGTAAGAAAGACCATACTTGACATAATCATCCATTTATTTGGAGGTGCGGGCCAATTCCATCGAGAGTCGAAGTGTGTTTGACCTCGTTGAACCGTTTTTGTGTCTCAATCAGATAGAGACAATTGTCACAATCATTGGTTAGTTCTCGTGAAAAATCAACAAATTAATTTATCTCTACAATTTATCAGTGCATTACAATGAGTTTACGAGACTCGAATAATCAAATGTTTTAACCACAACATATTTCTCATTTACGGCATATTTTAGATAGGACGAGATCTCGACAACAACCCCACTAATGCAGCTTTCTATGTTTGTCGAATCCTTATCGAGTTTTCCTTTTTTATCTAGTTTCAAAAGACCAACGATTTTATAAATCTAATTGGATTGAACTCAACTCCAGTTTTTTATTCAATTAGTTGAACCAACCGGTCTAGTATAAATTTGATATCATCGTGAAGAAATAAAAACAAATATTTAATCAAAAAAATTTATTACAAATTTCTTAATATTTTCATTTTCTTTAACTAGCTTTAACATCAAATTAAGAAAAATTCTTTCTATTTCAAATGTAAGTGACTTTATAAAAAAGTTTTTCCGATTTATAAATCATTTCATAGTATCAATAAAATAATTAAATTATATTTGTTTCGAATTATATGTTATTTTATATTTTTTATTATATTACTTAGTATTATCTATCCTCTCGTAATTATATTTAGATTGAGTGGATGTTGCCTAGTCTAAGACAAAGAAGAACTTAAGACTCAATGAATAGTTAAAAACATATTTACATTTAGGGTTAATTGTGTGTTTACCTTATGTAATATGTGTCATTTTTGTTCACTTTCTGTAAAAAAAAAGTTAGATTCCATCATTCTAATTTGAAGATTTTTTCGTTTGGGACCTTCATGAATTTTGACAGTATTAAAATTTGCTCAAATTACAAGGGACGAAAGTACCATAAATTTTGTAATTTGATGTCATAAAGGTTCTAAACCAAAAAATATTCAAATTATAAGGATGAAATCTAATTATAAATTACCGGGGATAGCCTGAAAATGACCTTATATTTATCTAGAACCTCTAAGTCAATGTTCATGTTGAAAGCTAATTCTAGATTTATGTAATTTGCCCCTTCAATTATATCATTTGTTGGTTTTAGTAATTTTTGTATTTAGTTTTGATCCCTACAAAATTAATTTATTTTCAAATTGATCACCGTAACGGGTAAAATATTGGATTTTAGTTTAAGCAAAATTCCTTTTGTTTGTGTCAAAAGAAAAAGAAAAAAAACAAAAATAGTAAATAATGATGAAATAGAGGGTGTAAAAAGTGAAAATTCCAGTATCTAGAAGCATCTACTAAACCCTCGATTCTGTAAACTACACTCACTCTGAGATTTTAGCCATAGAAATAGAACTCTCCCGAAACCCTCAACAACCTCTTTTCCATTTCCATTTCCATTTATACCCTCCTCCTTCCCTAACATTCCCACTTTCTTCACGAATTTCTCGAACCAATTCATTCATCAATCATCACTCATCTCCGCATTCTCTCATGGACGAAGATTTCGATATTCCGGCCGTTGATTCCATGAACGACGATTTCGACTTCGCCGGCGCCGGCGATAATCCAATTCTCAAGGTCGGCGAAGAGAAGGAAATCGGAAAGCAAGGTTTGAAGAAGAAGCTTCTCAAAGAAGGTGAAGGTTGGGATACTCCTGATGTTGGCGATGAAGTTCACGGTACTTATGTTCGTTCTTCGTTGATTTAATTGAATTGAATTGAATTGAATCAAGCTTTTTCTGATTTTTATTGATTTTTTTTATGTGTAGTTCATTATACTGGAACGTTGCTTGATGGTACGAAGTTTGATTCTAGCAGAGATAGAGGAACTACTTTCAATTTCACGCTTGGACAAGGTTAGTGCATTCAAACGAAAGCGTTTTAATCGGTTTTTATTTAATTTTTATTATTTAATTGGATCCGTTAATTTATATGTTCGATTTAGGTTATGTTTGAGTATACAATTGTAATTTAGTTAAGCACTTACTGAATAAGTCCTTATCATATCAGTGCTTATGAATTAGCTATTTTCTATATAATGTAATAGGGAATGTAGTTAAATGTTTTCAAAAAATTGGGAGCTGTTTTGATGAGTTATCATATGGAATGTATTGAAATGAGTTGGAAACGGCTTATTGATGTGTTATAAGTTTTGCAGTATTGACACTTTTGATGTAAGCGTGGCACATGGTTGACATGTGTCAGTGCCAACACATATGATTGCATTCAATTAATTAAATTTTTAAATTTTTAAATTTTCACCAGTGTTCGTGTCAATGTTGTGTTCGGTGTCTGTGTCGGTGCTTGATACCCACAAGTCAATTTAACAATTTTTTTGAACCTTGCACTACTGCTTGTGTCATATGATAAACCAAAGCTGGCTGTAAAAAAGTTCTTCGGAATGTACATAGATTCCCTCGTAGTATCTGATCACAGTAGTTGGATTTTTAATTTTAGCAGTTTCTACAATGCAGATGTTATCATTGCTATTCTCAAATGAAATTGTTGTATATGTTGACAATTACTATGATTTTTGAATTTGGAATTGAGTATTATGTTTTAACTGAGAATTTGCAATCCATGGTTGACAAACATAAGCTACCTGACTAATACTCTTACTAGTTACCTCCTTATTCATTGTTTGGATGTATTTATAAGTAATGTGTTAATTTTGCAGGGCAAGTTATTAAAGGATGGGATGAGGGCATTAAAACCATGAAGAAAGGTGAAAATGCTCTTTTCACCATTCCACCTGAGTTAGCTTATGGTGAATCTGGTTCTCCTCCAACTATTCCTCCTAATGCTACTCTGCAATTTGATGTTGAGCTGCTGTCTTGGACTAGTGTGAAGGATATATGTAAAGATGGAGGATTGTTTAAGAAGATAGTTAAGGAGGGGGAGAAATGGGAAAACCCCAAGGATCTTGATGAAGTATTAGGTAAACATATTACTACTATATTTCATTTGTCATTGAATGACTCTATGACTCTATTATTTTAGTTTGCGTTAACTATAAAATTGCCTTGTGTTGTTGTAGTTAAGTATGAAGCGCGTCTTGATGATGGAACACTAGTAGCAAAATCTGATGGAGTGGAGTTCACAGTGAAGGAGGGTCAGTGCGAACAAATTTTATCATGGTCTCTGTCTCTCTAGTTTTCAATTTTTCTTATATGTGATGTCTAATATAATGTTTACTATGAGACAGGTTATTTTTGTCCTGCATTGTCAAAGGCTGTTAAGACTATGAAGAAGGGAGAGAAAGTGATCTTGACTGTGAAGCCACAATGTAAGTTCTCCACAGAACAGGAAATGTTTATATAACACTTTCCTTTATGAAGGGTTTCATTGGTAATCTTGACATTTTTTTCTTCTTTATTGTGTGATAGATGGATTTGGTGAGAAAGGCAAACCAGCTCATGGTGATGAAGCTGCAGTTCCACCTAATGCAACATTGGAGATTACCCTTGAGTTAGTTTCTTGGAAGACTGTTTCCGAAGTAACTGATGACAAGAAGGTTATCAAAAAGATTGTCAAGGAAGGAGAAGGATATGAGCGTCCAAATGATGGAGCTGTTGTAAAATGTAAATCATCATTGATCATTGATGCTAATGAAGGCTCTTTTCTTTTCATTGCATTTTAATGGATTTAGTGCATGGATTTCTGATATTATTATCCTCATTTTGCATCTTTGCAGTGAAACTAATTGGTAAGTTGCAAGATGGCACTGTATTTTTGAAGAAGGGCCACGCCGATGATGAAGCAGAGCTATTTGAATTCACAACAGATGAGGGTAATTTTTTATTTGTCGCAATGTTTTACCCTCTCCCATAAATTTGTTTTTGTACCAACGTACGGAAGTGAATGTTTGTTGTATTGAGCAGAGCAAGTGATTGATGGGCTCGATAGAGCTGTAATGACCATGAAGAAGGGTGAGGTAGCATTGTTGACTATTGCACCCGAATATGCTTTTGGTTCATCCGAGTCTCGGCAGGAATTGGCAGTGGTCCCTCCTAATTCAACCTTGAATTATGAGGTTGAGTTAGTATCATTCATAAAGGTAAATAAATAGCTTAATGATATTCTGCTATTGTGCATTGATATATTTCACTATTGGTTAATGTAATTCTATTATTGAAAAGAACTTGACAATTAGGAAGATTAAGAAGAAACTGACAAAGATTCAGAACTAACCATGGAACTGCCTTCTATTTATAGATTATTTCTCCCTGTTATTTCCAAGTTTGATGTTTTTCTTTTCATTTTTTCACCATTTTTTCCTGTATATGTTAATAAATTGTTATTTGTATTGTCGTCAAGCCGTAATTGAATTTCCTGAAATCAGTAAAATTGGTGTTTCCTTGCCATCTTAGCACGGAAGTCTTGTTAATCCGGAGAGTTGCTTCTCTTGGAACAATATGAAGGAAAATGCTTAACTGTGCTTTTAGGGCTCTGGTTAAAGATTTAAATAATGGAAATTAAGCATTGGTTAGCATGTTTTATAAGCACCGATTCAAGCAATGGAGAAAATGTAGTATTGGTTAGCAGGGTTAAATGTTACACTTCTCGACTAATATTTTCAAATTCCTCAGTGTTTTCAGGACAGTCTTTAGACTAAATCGAATAAGATTATGTTTATTTTTTCCCCTAACTGTCAGCTTTGTGTATGCACTGATACATTGTCCATTACTTGCTTTAGGATAAGGAGTCATGGGACATGACAACTGGAGAGAAGGTAGAAGCTGCAGGTAAGAAGAAAGAAGAAGGGAATGCTTTGTTCAAAACTGGGAAATATGCAAAAGCTTCTAAAAGATATGAGAAGGTAACCAAAGATACATTAGTATATTTCACCCTCATCTTCAATCTATTTTCTTGAGACATTTTTCTTACACTGAAACCGTGATGCAGGCTGTGAAATTTATAGAGTATGATACTTCCTATACCGAAGAGCAGAAGAAAAGTGCCAAGGTCTTGAAAGTTGCTTGTAATCTGAACGATGCAGCATGCAAGCTGAAGTTGAAAGACTATAAACAGGCAGAAAAATTGTGCACGAAGGTACGCTCAATGTGTCCCATCTTATAGGATATCACTGCTCCTGTTAACCCAAAAATAACCGATTTTTACATGGATAAAAGGTGCTGGAGCTTGAGAGCACAAATGTTAAGGCCCTCTATAGAAGGGCTCAGGCATATATTCAGTTGGCTGACTTTGATTTGGCTGAATTTGATATCAAGAAAGCTCTTGAGATTGACCCTAACAACAGGTAAATGTTCTAATAAGTTACTTTATGAAGGGATAATTATAGACTGGTTCAAAAATCAAATATTTGTATCATTGGCTAGGATTGTAGACTAAAATTTATTGTGATTTTTGTGCCAGGGATGTGAAGTTGGAGTACAAGACTTTGAAGGAAAAGGTGAAGGAGATCAATAAAAAGGATGCAAAGTTCTATGGGAACATGTTCAGTAAAATGACGAAGTTGGATTCTCTTGACATTAATGTGAGTATTCCGTCTCTATTGACTCATTGTGCTTTTTCACTTCTTGATGGTGCATATAATTTCAAGTTGAAGGCAAAAAGGTTTAAATTGTTATCTCTCTATTTAATCTTCTACATTGGTATAATATGCAGAAATCGGCGCCAAAGGATGCTGAGCCCATGAGTATTGACAGCAAGGCATAGAGCACCATGAAAAATTCATTAAAACCAGTCTTTACGTTATTGTTTTCAACATTTGATAGTTGTAATGGATTTTTGTTTTCAACATTTGATAGTTGTAATGGATTTAAGGCATGTCATTTGGGACAATTTGTTCTATTGTCATGAGTAGGAAAAGTTGCGTTGATGAATTGAGTTACCGAAGCTGTTTCACATTGTAGACTTTGCATTATGTAGTGGAATCATTTGGTCACATTCTTTTTTTTTTTTGAAGAGATTTGGTCACATTCTTGTTTGTGTCATTAAGTTCTGCTATGCAAATTTAGTTTAAGGGGACAGTAAAAAAGAATTGTCTTAAATTTTCTGAATACTAGTTGTACAAGT
>Ga0228711_1003987_pt1 | contig 22884 bp, 14 predicted proteins | sample MedpolnodulmetaG_2_FD_177996 | JGI IMG/M metagenome (GOLD analysis project Ga0228711, IMG submission 177996) | Root nodule microbial communities from Medicago polymorpha collected in Santa Monica, California, United States - brown nodules | ecosystem: Host-associated > Plants > Roots > Nodule...
TTTTACCCCCCCCCCCCCCCCCCCATCTCTCTCTCTCTCTCTCTCTCTCTCTCTCTCTGTAATGTAATCTCTCTCTCTCTCTCTCTCTCTCCATTTCTAGTATTTGTTTCTCTGTTACTCACCATGCAAACGGTGCTTACTGAACAATCTTTGTTACATACTCTGCAGAACAACGATTTGGAACTGAGACTATTTGCATCAACCTTTTGGTAATTTGTTTTTCAACTTCAATTTTTATACTTTTGTTTATTTCCGCATACCCATCTTTTCTATTTGCTCATAAGATTGTTGTTGTTGTTGTTATTCTATGAAGCACATGTACTCCCCGGATTAGGCGTGTCCTGGTGTCAGATACACGATACCAACACATATGATTTCATTGAATTATGTCATTTTATCAAATTATCATCGGTGTCTTGTTTGTGTCATGTCTGGTCTAGTGTCCGTGTATGTGCTTCATAGTTGATGTTATTTTATTATTTTTATTGTTGTTGTTGTTGGGTTGGAAATTCGGTTTAGATTATTGATTAGGTTAATTTTATTTACTAGGAACAAACAATGGCAACTCCTTCTTCTTCAGATGGATCTGTTTCAAGGCGTATGTCATTGAGAAAGAAAGTGAATTATCGTAGTTACGACGAGGGTTTGATAGATGATGACCTTTTTGATAAGAGTTTGGATAGTGGTTTGAAGAAGAAAGGTAAGAGTAAAGATATTCAGAAAGAAACCAACACCGAGGCTATGATTGCCTTTTCACTTGGTTTCCCAATGAATGCTTTGCTTGAGCATGAGATTAGATCTGGGGTTGTCTCAGAATTAGGCGGGAAAGAGCAGAATGATTATGTTGTTGTTAGGAATCATATATTGGCTCTTTGGAGGGGCAATGTTAGGAGGTGGTTGACGAAGGGACAGATTAGGGAAACTGTGACCAAGGAGTTTGAACATTTGATTAATTCTGCTTATGACTATCTTTTGTATAATGGTCATATCAATTTTGGGGTTTTGCCGTCGTTTACTTCTCAGTTGCCTGAGGCAACGGAAGGGACAGTTGTTGTTATTGGGGCTGGCCTTGCTGGGTTGGCTGCAGCGAGGCAGCTTTTGTCGTTTGGTTATAAGGTTGTTGTTTTGGAAGGTAAGAACCGTCCTGGCGGCAGAGTTTATACTCAGAAGATAGGGAATGATGATAAGTTTGCGGCCTTAGATCTTGGTGGGAGCGTAATTACTGGAATTCATGCTAACCCTTTAGCGGTTTTGGCACGACAGCTTTCGATTCCGCTTCATAAAGTCCGAGACAATTGCCCTTTATTCAAGCCGAACGGGGAGCCGGTCGATAAGCAAATAGATTCAAAGGTTGAGATTGTATTCAATAAGTTGCTTGATAAAGTTATGGAACTCAGGAAAATTATGGGTGGGTTTGCAAGTGATACCTCACTTGGTTCAGTCTTGGAGACACTCAAGAATTTATATGCGGTGGCTCAAACTACTGATGAGAAGCAGATGTTTGATTGGCATCTTGCAAATTTAGAATATGCAAATGCTGGATGTCTTTCAAATCTTTCAGCTGCCTATTGGGATCAGGATGATCCTTATGAAATGGGTGGTGATCATTGTTTTCTTGCTGGAGGAAATTGGAGATTGATAAAAGCTATGTGCGAAGGAGTTCCTATTTTTTATGAAAAGACCGTCAACGCTATCAGATATGGAAATGAGGGTGTTGAGATTATTGCTGGGGATCAAGTCTTTCAAGCGGACTTCACCTTATGCACCGTGCCTCTTGGAGTTCTGAAAAAGAAGGCCATTAATTTTGAACCTGAATTACCTGCAAGAAAACTCGAATCAATTGAGAGGATGGGTTTTGGGCTTCTGAACAAAATTGCAATGGTTTTTCCACATGTGTTTTGGGGGGAAGATCTGGACACATTTGGATGCCTCAACGAAAATAGTCATGATCGTGGGGAATTCTTTTTATTTTACGGTTACCACACTGTTTCTGGTGGCGCAGGACTTATTGCGCTTGTGGCCGGTGAAGCTGCACAAGCCTTTGAAACCACAGGTCCAATCGTCTTACTTCATCGGGTTTTGACCACTCTAAAAGGTACCTCTCACTTATTGTGGTTGTTCATTAAATTATATGGGTGTTTCCTTTTGCACATTTTCCGCCCCCCCTGTTTTAGGTATTATTTGATAGGGTTGCATGATTTGCTGTTTTATTGTACGATTATGTGGCTTTTTATTTTATTTTTTCTGAGGCTTATGGTGTACTTTTTCCCCCTAAATTTCTAGCTCACAATTATTGAATTGAACAGCCATTAAATATTTTTTTATTGAATTGAACATGATTATCTCAAGCTATTAAGTTATTATTCTTAACTTATGAATTTATTTGATTCACTGTTAAAAAAATGTGGTTCTAATTTTCAATTTATATATTTTTCTACAGGTATTTTTCAACCTAAAGGCATCACTGTGCCTGATCCAATACAATCAATTTGTACCAGATGGGGAAGCGATCCCCTTTCTCATGGTTCATACTCTCATGTTAGTGTGCAATCATCTGGTAAAGATTATGATATACTTGCAGAAAACGTGGGGAACCGACTGTTCTTTGCAGGTGAGGCCACCTGTAGGCAATATCCAGCCACTATGCATGGTGCTTTCATGAGTGGTCTGAGAGAAGCTTCACGCATTTACCAGTTAACCCGTGATCAGCAACCTTGTCCTAAGAAGTCCCTGTCCAAGAATATAGGAACCAGCAGCGGTATCTTGGTTAATTTATTCAAGAGGCCTGATTTGGAATCTGGGAATTTCGCTTTCATATATGATCCTTTCTCAGAAGATCCGCAGTCGAAAGCGATTCTGCAAATGACATTCGGTGGTACTGAAGAAAGTTACAAGGAGATATTAAACTGCTATCCCAATACCACAAAGTTGCCATTGCAGCTTTACACTATTTTATCTCATGAACAGGTGGATCAAGTGCAGCAAATTACTGGAGGAGATGAAAATAGGTTGTCATATTTGACAAAAAACCTAGGTTTGAAGCTAATGGGATTAAGCGCTTTACTCATTGCTGGTAATGACGTAATAGCTAGCATTGCTGGCTCCCGAAAAGGAAGGAGGAACCGAACAATTACCTCGCAACCCAGTGACCCAAAGAAGAAGTAGTTTGCATATGGGGATGCTTGTTATCCAGTTCTGACTTGAAGTCTTGTATTATAGGCTGTCTTCCAATGGAACCATAGAAATGATTTCATGAGACGGGGCTCCCCAATCCCATTGTTTCAACTATTAGAAACTTTTTAAGTTGTTGTAGAGTTAGCTATACCCCACCTCATAAAGGAGATACAGATCACTGGATTTTACAGGCAAAATTGTTTACTCTGCTTGCAGTTGTATTTGTATCATAGTTATTTCTTTAATTCCTTAATTGGTTCCAACGCCAAGACAAGGTTTTTCATATGGGGTTTTAAATTTTCTATTGAAATTTTTTATTAACTTATTTTCAAAAAAAGGTTTTTATTAATGATCCATACTACTGCTTAAAATTTTCTAATTATAACTAGTTTTATGTTTTTTATTTGTGTGTACAGAAACAAATCAAAATTTTGACCAAGAGGCCAATACTGATGGTTAGGTTTTATTTTTCACGTTGGCAGATGATACTTTACTCAAAAAGAAAATAGCTGACAGATACTAAATTGAATTAATTTTTCACTCCACCCAAACAAAACATGCCATGTGTAAAAATAATCAAAGTTAGGTCAAAATGAGTGACAGGGTGGTAAATGAGAAAGAGGGCAAACTCGAGGGGTTAAACTTGCTCATTTTAAACCTGGGGGATCACAGAAATGATAGATACTAAATAGATTTACTATTATTGATAGTTAAAATTGTTATGATTAAGAATTAGGACTACAAAACCTGAAATTAATTAGATAAATATGTTGCACCATCTTTACAATTATGCTACTAGATTTGTTTTTTACTATCATTAATACTAATACTAATGTACAAGTGAAGTTAAGAAAAAAGACCATGAAGCAGCATGCAAGGGCTGCCAATGATAAACATTTAATTGACCATAACCAGTTACTTGACTCTTTTCATGGATTTTAGTTCTTGTTCCCCCATGATTTGAATATCATCTTTTGTGCCACAAAAACATTGTTTTCTTTACATATTTTAGAGAGTTTTTGTTATCTATTAGAATCTCTGCATTTTGCCTATTGCTTGTTTTCCAAAAAAAAAGAATAAAATTACTGAAGTATATAAGGGTTTGAATAGATCAACAATTGTGAGAGGATCACAAAGAGTTAGTTAACAGTAACTGTTTTTGGTGGGAAAGGTTGTTTTACATTACAATTAGTATAAAGCTATAGTTGCAAATCACATTAACTAACTAACCTCCACTTTTTTCACATTCCATCTTCGTAACACACACTCTCTCTCTCTCTCTCTCTCTCTCTCTCTCTCTCTCACACACACACACACACACACACACACACACACACACACACAATGGAAATGTTGTAAGTATTTACAAAGTTCCAAATTTCATCATTCAGGAATTGTAGAGTTTCAATTTTCATTTAATCTTGATTTTTATTTTACTCCTATAGACTTATTCTCTGTTCTTGTATTTCTTGAATTTGATTGTGAATTATCTGTGAATGATGCAGACTGCGTGTAACAAAAGAGCAATATAAAGTGCTAAATAGCACATATAAAGATTATAGGATGATAAATGCAGAAGGTGGAAGGCATATTATCAAGTGCACAAAGATTTTTGGCGAAGAGGACGTAACTATCATGGTTTTATCCATTCCAGATAACCAGAAAAACAATGGATTTCCACACAGTATCTTAAATCGCGTCTCTATGCTTAAAAACTTGGACCACCCCAATATTGTTGGGTCAATCTTTTTCCTTCTTTTCTTCCTTCATCTCTTTTCTGTTATAGTTAGCTTCTTTGTAGATATTAATTGATATATCATTCATGCCTTGTCACATTTATTGATTTTGTGATTTTAGTATAACATGCATATATGTTCATTATTTAATGATGTTGTTTCATTCACAGAAGTGATTTATGTGTTTTCTGTTATCTATTCTGATTGCAGGCAGTGATGGAAACTGAGGATGGAGTGTTTCTTGTTTATGAGCATTTTCACACTAGTCTTCGAAAACACCTCGCCAATCCGGAGTTTTTAAACATTCCAAACTGGAAAAAAGTAAGTCAACTTTTGTTAACAATTCTGTTTAGAAATCTGTGTGATTCTAATCAAACTTGAATATGTCTTTGTTTTCAACATCATGGTTCCATAATTTATTGCGTTTCTATTAGATATCTTATAGTGCAAGAAAAGGAAGAAGAATTTATGAAACAATTATATATCTGATTTCAATTATAGTTTTCAATTTTGTTTGAAGTTTGATAATTATTATATATTAGATGCAAACAAAGGTTGCTATAATCCATTTTCCTCTTGTTCTTGCAGATTTTTCTGCATGAAGCTCTCTCTGGATTGGCATTCTGCCATATTCGCAAAATTCTACACAGAGATCTGAAACCTCATAATATTCTGGCTTCAGTTGAAAATTTGGATGTCAAGAAAGTGAAGCTATCTGACTTTAGTGCGGCAAAAACTATTGAACCTCCTCTTTCACCCTACTCTATTAATGTATGACACTTTAAATCTTTTTTGAATTTGAGCTAGATGGTGTAGTTTATTTAATGAATAAATGTTACTCCCAAAAAATTGAAGTTATTAATGCTTTTGCAAATTTATTTTCAATTTTCAGATGGGTAATCCTTGCTATAAAGCACCTGAACTTTTGATGGGTTCTACCAATTACTCAACTGCAGTTGATATCTGGTCTATGGGATGCGTATTTGCTGAGATACTTAGGCTCGAACCTCTGTTCATTGGTAATGATGAACCGCAGATATTGGCTGCAATATTTTGGTAATTTCATCAAAACACCATAACTATTTTTATGATTTCTCTGTACTTATATGAAACAAATCAAATTAATGAGTTGAACATTTTTATATGTAAGGCTTTGCTTGGTACGCCAACTGAAGAAACCTGGCCTGGTGTGTCTTCTATATGCAACTATATTGAAGCATTCAACCCTCCAATTGTTTCAAAGGTATTCATTTTCTACTTTTGATCAATTTTTTGTTCCCTTACCATTTATAAATAAGCAATATTTTATGCAAACTATTGGATTTTGTAGGGCCTAGCAGCAGAATTCCCTGAGCTCGAACCAGATGGTCTTGATCTTCTTTCGGTAAACTAACTGCCTCATATCTTTGAGAATTAATTTTCTTGTAAAACTTTTAGAATTTATTTATCATGCACTTACATCGCAAAATATTTTTCACAATAGCTATTTTAAGCAGATTGAAAATATAGTTAGTTAACTCTTCCATTGATCTAGTGTGTGTTTATTAATGGCAAGTGTTTTCTGTTGGACAGAAAAATGCTTCGCCTGTGCCCAAATAGCAGGATTTCAGCTGATCAAGCTCTTGAGCATGCACATCTTCGACTTTGACCACCCATGATAATTGATGAAGCTCCTGTATTCACCACTTAAGTTTTTTTTTCTCCTATGCGTTGTACATCTAAATTGATGAATCTTATAGAATCTTAGGTATCCTATTGGATCTATCCTGTGTAATAAATTTTTCTCCTATGAATCAGTATGTGGGGATTCCTTGCGTTGTTTTCTATTGCTTCAGACTTGAAAAAATTTGTTTCACATCTTGGCTAGCACTGCCAAATTCAAATAAAGTATTATAGAAAAATTTCTGAATCAGTTTGCATAGGTGGATCAAAAGATAACAGAATAATTAGTAGTCACTAATTAACACTGGAAGATTTACAGCTTCCTACTAAAATTGTGAGGTTTTGTGATATTATGGTAGGTGGCTTCCGGAGATATGAGCATGTATTGACATATAGAAACAAAGTTACAAAATAGAATCTGACTATTTCTTCAGTGTAGCGTAAAATGAATCTACCGAGTTGTTAGATAAAATACATGATGCAGCAATCTAGAATGTGTTATGTCTAGTCTTTTGAACTACGGTGACAGTAGCCATGTTCCTCCCCAAGTCCTTGTTTCCAATTGTTACTATGTGCAGTTTTGTCTCTCTTTTTTTTGTTGCTCCTTACTTTTGCTGTTAGCACCTCTACTTGTGGTGGCTGCTACAATGGCCAATGAGTTTATTGATGATTTTAGGCGCAAAATCATAGCTTCAGCTAGTAAACCAGTAAACAAGTATGGTGTTCTCTTTAGTCTTATGCAAATGCAAATTGATTGAAAAAATGTTTATGAGAGACTCTTGAAGATTCCTAGGTGTAATAAAGAAGATATAGAGAGAGAAAATGAATAACAGAAAAGTGAGTCCCACATCGGAAAATGACTGACTACTTTAAATATTTATATACTCATTATATGGCTGGATCTTGCAACTTGGGGTATGAGGTGGATGATGCACGTGATTATTTAAACCCTAAACCTTTCCCTCTATTTTAATAAGGAGGTGACTTCTTAATTGGGGGTGTTTGACCAATGTTTTCCCCTTGTGTGGTCTAAAAAATAAAAGAAACACTGATGCCTTGCACGTGCTGAATCCATGATGAACCATAGGGAGGGGTTTGCAGGTCAGTGGCTTGCCTACGTCACTCGCGGTTCACTATATTCCTCGCCTCTCCCCATACCCAACCAACTTTTTTTTAGCTAGACTAAAATCCAAAAATGTATTTTACTTTGTACGTTAGCATAGCTCAATCGAATGCATTGATATATGTAGAGGTTGGAGTTTGAACTCCGAATATTTCATTTATTTACTTTAAAAGATGAATTGTAGTCACTTGACTAGAAAATAATAATAATTAAGTTTAGACAATTGTTAGTCTCCTTAGAAAAAAAAGACAATTGTTAGTCATCATGTAATCTTATTAGGTCTTAAACTTATTTGAAATTTGTGTTAAAAACTTGTTTATGTTTGGTTAGACACGGTGACAAAATTATGAAATAATTTTATACATTTTTTGAAGTGTATACCTATTATTTATTGACTTGAGCTTTATTTTAAGAGGTATGTTATTTGTACAATATTTTTTAAATAACTTATTTTCAATTAAAAATATATAAAGAAGTATAGGTATTGACATGAAAACTAAAACAATAGAGAGAAAATGTAAAAACACAATAAAAGTATAAGTGTATGTTTGGAATCATAGTAGATATGTCAAAATCACGATGAGTTACCGTGATTCTGACATATCTACCACGATACGAAACAAACACTAAGAGAGAGTTGTCTCAAAATGATTGTACTAATATCATATCATATCTCATCGATTTTTTTTTTTGTGTATATTCAACCAAAACCAATTCATAGACTTTTGATGGACAAAATATTTACTCATAATCGAACTAAACCAGCCCCCGTGAAAACCCAACAATCCACTTAAAATAATTAATAACTGGTTGCTACTCTTTCTATCCTCCTCTCTTCTCGTGCGTCCTCCGCTTATTTCCAAAATATCTCTGTCGTTCGGATTATATAATCCGGAAAAAAAAACAAGGTTCAAATTATATAATCTGAAACATAAATCAGAATCCCTCTCTCTTTCTCAGTAGAAAAAAAAATCAGAACTTATTTCAAGTGAGAAGTTGTGAATTTTGCTTTTTTAAAAACAACCAAAAACAATGTAAAAAGCTATAAAACCTGTTAAATAAAATAAAAAAAAATCAAATAAAGCTATTGCAAATTTTTTTCGCATTTTTCTTGAGAATATGAAAAAATTAAAAATGATGAGGAAGACAAAGAAGGGTTTAAATGATTAGTTAAATTTTTTTTTTTAGGAATTGTATTATTGTTTTATATTTTTTGACAATAGGAATTGTATTATTATAAAAAATGGGAATTTTTCCTCAAAAAAAAAAAAAATGGAAATTTGTGTCGTAAAAAACAGAACCATCCAAATTAAGCAACGAAACATAGCTAACCGCCACAACTCAACTCAAGACCAAGTTGGAGTTTTGGCATTCCCTTCTTCTGTTCCGTTCCGTGTTCGAATTAAGATGAGTTTTAGTATGAAGATTCTTCAATCTTGCAGAATCATAAATTCAACTCAACTCAACCCGAGTCATGGTAACCATACAAACTCACATCTTCCAAACAATTTGGTGAATTTACTGATTTTGTTCATGTTAATGTAGTAAATGAAAGAGATTATGCAGTTCAACTTTTCTTTTAAGCTATTATCTGGAAAAGCTTATTAAAATCATTAACTATTTTCACAAGTGTTTATACTTTAAGATAAGCTCAAATAAGTTCTTATCCTTGGAGATCTTTTTCTTTTGGTTATAGGCAAGCATATTATTGCCACCAAAAAAGTTACTACTGAACATGAAAATTGTCTTCGGTCGAAGTCGAAGATCAATGGAAATAGTATTATGACATTCATTGGTGGATTCACAGGTAATGCTCAAGCTCAATGTTTTCTTAACCTATGTTTTGTGTGTGTGTTACTGATTGGCATTTTTGTCAAATTTTCAATATTTTCAGCTGCACAATTGGTTGCTCCAGTCACTGCAAAAGCTGTAAGTTTAAATATCTCTGTTGGTGAGAATCTTGAGATGTTTCTATGTCCTTGTGCATTAATGTCTTCTGGAATTCTTGTCTCTTTCCAATGTTTCTTTTGATTTGTTTATTTTCCGGGGTAGTTTGGTCACGGTATAGTTCTCAGGAACAAGAATTGTGTTTTTTAATCAGGAAATGGTTGCTCCTGTTTTTACTTTGGCTGATGGAGGCATCGGTGACTGGTTTGGAGGCATTCTATTTTCAGCAGGACAACAGGCCAATGAAGCAGTTCTGGACCAACTATCGTCCCTAAGTTTCACTAGGTGCACTATAAATTCCGCTCAACGATTTTATTTCTATCATTTCCCCTAATAATTGAAACTTGTGTATATGGTTTTTTATATGCTTCTTATTCAACTTTACAGTTTGGCTGTAATTTATGGGGCAGGACTTGTAACCAGCCTTTCTCCCTGTACGCTTAGTGTTTTACCGCTAACTCTCGGTTACATTGGTAAGCTTGTCGTTGTTTTACTTTTTTCGGTACCAAAAACGTTTTAAAATGCCTAAAATCTAAATCTGTTATAATATGGCAGGGGCTTTTGGCTCTGGAAAAAGTAGAGCACAGGTAATCTCTTGCCGCCCGAGTTAATCCATATGATATTATTCTTCTTATTATCCATTTTTATGGCCCTATTTGAAGATTGCTTTTCTCTTATTACTATTGTTTATTACTAATGTAATAAGGGATATGTCATTAGACACCATTGCTTAGGAAAGTGTAGGTTTCTAGTGTTTTAGGTTTTCACTAAGCCGAAAGGTACTAATATATGGCAGCATTTTATAACCAGCAAATTGCTCTTTATTTAGGACATGCTTTCTTTAGAACAGAAGAGACATTTTCTATGTCAAATGCTTGGATGTTTGGTCTCTTGATCCTTCTACTTCCTATTTTCACGGAATATAAATTTTGTTAGCTGCATATTTGAGGACGTCACCAAGACCAATTACATTTCATTTATGAATTTTCTCATAATTATAACTGTCATCACTTGTTGTTCTGTTTTCTTGGTTTTCAACAAATTCTGTTTGAGTGTTTCGTGCTCCACAAACACATACAGAGACAGAATTCTCGCAAAGAATGATGTTTGTTCAAAATATAATATGATTTTTGTATTTGTTGTATAGGCATATCATATAATGTAAATAGCAATAGTATCTTCTATATTTATTTGTATAGATTGCCTTGAGCAGTTGAGCCTATGTATTAAAAACGACTTTTGTAGTTCAAACAATCGATTTCACCATACACTTTCTCTTTTATTCTCATTCAACAATGTCTTCTTCCTGTCAGGTTATTGGGGATTCCATAGCATTTTCCTTGGGTCTTGCAACCACATTAGCACTGCTCGGCGTAGGAGCGTCTTTTGCAGGAAAGGCTTATGGACAGATTGGCCAAGGATTACCTGTGGCTGCTTCTGGTTTGGCTGTAATTATGGGTCTGAACCTTCTTGAGGTACTGAAACAAATCCGAATCTGCGATATCACTTTTCTTATCTTTTTTGTTTAATTTCCTTGTGTTTACAACAATATTCATAGTCCAACTCTCAGTTGGCAGTGTTGCTCATTGAATTTTTTGGAACCTTTTTTTTCAACCTCTTGTAAATAAGATATTTAATACTGTAAGAAATTACAGTATTTTAGGTATATAAAAGTAGTCTTATATTTTACCAAGATGTAGTTTCTTTTACTCTTAACTACTAAGATCAAATTACATAATGAAATATTCAGACTAAATTAGTTACTTTAGCAAGAAGACATACAACAGATTCACTGAAGCAAGTTTTTGAAAGTTAATCAACGATAAAAAATTCTTCGAATGGACATTTTTCTTTATATTTGTCTGTTATTCACCTTGAATTTTTTTCGCAGATCATTGAATTACAGCTCCCCTCATTCTTCGACAGTTTTGATCCAAAATCAGTTGCCGCCAATTTTCCATCAAGTAAGTCAATGCTCTTATGCTCACATTTAGTTCTTTCAATATGGATTTTAATGAAGAGCATTTACATGAACAAATTCTACTCTTAGGTGTGCAAGCATACCTGGCTGGGCTTACATTTGCATTAGCTGCCTCACCATGCAGTACACCTGTTCTAGCCACCCTTCTGGGATACGTCGCTGCATCCAAGGTACTCACTCCTGTTAGTAACCAATGTTTCTTCTTGATGTAAACATTTATATGCTGTATTGGAAAAAGAACCAAGGGTAAACCAGTTTTATTTCTTATTAGTTTCAGTTCGTCAGTTTAAAAACTCAGCAGTCTCTTATCGGTCAATTCGATTTTATTGGCAGCATTTTAAATCTAATATGTCAAAGTTACTTACGTTTGCATATCAAGGAATATTCACACATCATGGTTACAAGTATCTTACGGTACATGTGAGTCATATCTCGATTTGATACAAAAATCAACCCAATCAATACAAATCTCCGGTGTGTGTGTGTGTGTGTGTGTGTGTGTGTGTGTGTTCTATTAAATCATTACCAAAACTCTGTATAGTCTTTACCTAGGAACGAGGATAGTTTCTATAATTTGGATAGGTATGATAGTGACTATCTCGACCGTAACTATGATAGGCATTTGGAGTTTCTAAGTATGAAGGATCCGGTATCTGAGGATATCATGCTGGAAATAGACTGATTTTTTCTCACGCTTCAATTCGAATTAGCAAAAGCAATGTCTCGCATAATCTGGATTCCGAACATTCATGATCTGACACTTTTTTGTCAACTTTGTATAGCCGGACATTTTTCTTTTTCATTAGATTTATGAGATAAATCTTGCATTAGTTAACTTATCATTTTGCAATATCACTTGTTTTTGCTGAAAAATCTATCTTATGATTCATAAAAGATTAAATTCACGATCCAGAAAATTTTCTTATGATTCATGGTTTGAATCTCGATCTGATAACCATGATTTGCATATTTAGTCACTCTTATGCAAATGAAGGAAATGAATATTTTTGTACAGAATCCAGTGATTGGAGGCAGCTTGCTTTTGACATACACAACAGGATACATATCTCCCTTACTTTTGGCTGCTTCTTTTGCTGGGGCGTTACAGGTTCATACATGATTTGTTTTCTTTTTATAAAATAACCTTTAGAACGTTTCTTTAAGATATAGATCTCTCATTGAAAACAATGTTTCTAATTCAAGTCTGTATTTACAGAGCTTGCTTTCGTTTCGCAAGTACTCAGCATGGATCAATCCTATAAGGTAATTTGTTTATGAATGTTCAGTAAACACTTCGCACTTGTGTTCCCCTTACACAGCATCACAAGAGTATCCACTTCCTAATTGGATAGATTGTATTTTTCATGTTTCTGATACGTGTCGTGATTTGCTTGTTCGACAGTGGAGCAATGCTGTTAGGAGGTGGTGTATATACCTTCTTAGATAGGCTCTTCCCAGCTGCCACAATGGCAATGTAGAAAATATTGTGGGTCTGTAACATGTAGAGATCTTTTACTTGAAGCAGTTACATGTGTGTATATATAGCATACAACTAACTACTCTTAAAGATAAATCCAAATGAGAGTGAATCCTTCTTCTTCACCCTCTAAACTTAACCGTTGTTACAGTTATTAATCTTACAACAACAAAAAAAAGTATACCATATGCAGTTTAAACAAACACTTTTAGGATTCAATGTAAGTTTTCTACATCGTTATTTCATATGATTTTTTAATTAAAATAGTGGCGTAATTTTGTCCATATAAAGTAGGGAATTTTGATTTTAATCCTATAAAAAATTATTCTTATATCGTATTGTATTTTGTCCCTAAAAAATAAGTATATTTTGATTTCAGCCCACTCAAGAAATATTACTTGGTTATTATCCCGCTAAAATTTGAAATACTAGTTTTTCTCCTCGGCGTTCATTTAGGACAGAAAAATTATTCTATTTCAAGTTTAATTAAAAAACATGGGTAGATTTGTCAAAAAAACAAAAAAAAAAGCATAATTTACGGTAAAATCATTAAAAGATGTGATGAGACTGGAAAATCATATGCATCATGACATAAGCAATGCAACTGTTTCTGGTTTATGTAAAGCATAACTTCCTCACAGTAAACAATGATGATAAAAGGAATATACAAATACAAGACACTAAAGAAATTCACTGTTTTCTGGTTTATACAGAGCATAACTTAATTACACCAAGTTATTAAGAAACCAATCTCCAGTATGCGATACACACAAGAAATTCAGTTTCTTATGTTCTATCAATTTGGCCATGTTGTACAATTGCAATTGACTTTAACCATGCCTAAAAGCCATATGGAAACAAAAACTAAAGGAACAAATGCACGATACACAGCAAACCAATACAAAACCAGAAAATCATATAATGATATCACTGCATTTCCAATTTTGTTTATATGTAGGAATAAAGACCTATGAAATTTATGGAAAGACCATAACCAAAATTTGTTAATATGAGACAAACTATTTGATCTTAAAATAATTCAAATAAATTTTGTGAATTATACAAGTTAATTGGTGGAGCTTATTTGTTAATATACCCATTATTAAAATATAGAGATGTAAAGGGCAAATCAATACAAAATTCGGAGTTCAAATCTGAATTTTATTTAAAATCCTACTTACACTTGCAGAGGGTTTGAACAAAATATCAAGTTTTAAAGACATTTAGTTCATCAAATTTTCATTGTGCACAAGACTTAAATTAAGTAACAATTACACAACTTCCAATATTTAAAATATAATAATAGTTTTTATACATCATAGTGGAAGACCCAACACCCGTAGTCCAGAAGATATACGAGGAAGGAAATACAGGACCATATAAAAATAACGCTAAATTTTATTGTAAAAATACACCTATCAATACAAATGAAGCAATCACCGGAAAGAAGAGAAAAAACTTCATATAAAAAATAGAGGAAGAATTGAACTAGCTCAGTAGCTCTAAAAATGGTTTACAACCCAATGACGAGTCAAGGGAAAGGTGAAAAAGGAAGTGCACTTTTCTGTAAATTTAACTAGTTTTCCATGGTATGTATGACCCACAAAGGGGAAAAGTATCAAACAAAAGCCAATCAGGGTTTCGCAAACATTCCTTGTGTTAACGAGGAAAAATCATAATCATTCGCCGTTTTTGTAGTGTTTGTCGATACCGGAGTTGCTGATTGAGGTTTACTTGCCACCGCTGTTGTTGTGCCGTTAACTGGAGCAACTTGCGGCATTGTAAAAAAACTGCAACAATGGGCAACTTTGTTAACCAAAAGGAGGATTATGATAAAAACAAATTTGAAGAAATAAATCGACAATTATGAAATATCCATGACCAAATGAATGAGATTCTATTTGGTACAAGGATTAACACTAGGTAAAACATTTGTAGAACTATGTTTGCTTCTAATTGGCACCTAACATAAAATTATTCAAAATTCTATGCAGCAAGATCATGCAACCTCAGATCAATCCCCATCAGCTATCAATACTTAAATTTAACACCTTTAAATACACAGACTAGTGGCGTACCTAGATGGTGGATACTGAACTGAGCTCCCTGCTGGATGAGCGGATGTCATGTTTATTGTCTGACCAAGAAGGAAAAAGTTAAACAAGTTGCAGAACAGATAAGAATAAATCGTCAATCAATAAACTAAAGCTCACATGGATTATTACCTGCATAATTTTCTGCAATTCTCCCTGACCACCCACGGGCATTACTCCTGGAATTGGGTAGCTTGCTGCTGGCCAACTTTGGAAAGGAATGTTGGAACCAGGTTGCTGTACATTAGCAGGATATTTCACATCCCCACTAGCAGATTTAGCAGCGGCAGCAGCTGCCATTAGAAGAGACTGTTGCTGTGCCAGCATAGCCAACTGTTGTTGATGCATAGCAAATGGAGACACTATATTGTTGTTCTGCATATATCCCATTTACTGTGTAAGGTAAAATCATATTGAAATACCAAAACAAAACAAGCCATCTGTAGAAAGATCAGCAGCTAAATTCACTCGTACTGGCTCATAGAATGTGAAAGAACAACTTCACTCGAAAAGGCTCATGTGACGTGAAAGAACTCAATAAGACTAACCATATCAAGTCATATAAAAGGTTCTAACAATCTTAAAGCATTGTACTAACCTTTTCAAAAAGGCTCATAATATCATTTTTTACATCTTTTTGTGGTTTTTCAAGAGAAGAACTTGGCGTCACTGAAGATGAGTCGTTAAACAGATCCTCAATTCCAGAGGTAGGCTGGGGTGTACTCTCGACCGATTTCCTGGGGTCAGTTTTCTCGGCTGTTGACGTCTCTGCAGCAGCTGCAACAATTACAGCAATACAAAACGATCATTAGAAGAAGCTTCTCCAAATCCTCAAAAACAATGTCTGAAAACACTATTGTGATGCAGCTCCCATTCCCATATCTATAAACTATTGTCTATTATCTACTATAATATCTATAATAAAGCCAAATTACAATTGATTGACACCAAATCACCTATACTGCACATCATAAAATGATGCGATGTGATGGAAAACAGTTCATCCATTTCTCATCTCTAACTCGGCGACTATTCACCCCAACCTCTCTCATCCCCTACCTACCCTTTTGTCTCCTCTCTTTTCCATTTTGAAAATGTAGCATCAAAACACATAATTCCCATTAAACAAAAAATTCTATAAATCCCTTCATTACAACATATACAAAATCTTACTGATGGATCTTCCACTAAGTTAGTTATAGATAATGATCGAAGGTTTTACATAGCATTAAAATTCTATCAAATTCCTAATTTCATTTTGTACTAACAAAATTTTAAACCAATTTTAGACATTCTTCATTTTAAATTTTATTCATTCTACCAACACAAAATTCTATAAGATACTGCTTTTTTAGGATCAACACATGATTTTTCATTAGTAGAAATGTTCTTTAAGTGACTAGAGATTGGGTTGCCAAAGTTCTATAATTATACAGGAAAGTGATTAGAGGTTACAAAAATATATTGAAGTGATTAGAGATTGGGTTGCCAAAGTTTAAAATATAAGATACTGCGGTTTTAGAATCAACACATGATTTTTCATCAGTAGAAATGTTCTTTAATTGGTCATGTATTAGATAAACCTCTCGTTCAAAGACATCACTATTCTACAACAGATTAACTTTTCCCATAACTTCATATACCTATTCTAGCTCATATTATAATATTAGATATCATGAGGACAAATAAATTCCAGCCGCGAAATGCGGATCATCATCTAGTTGTATTTTTAAAAAGTACACCGAGAACACATACACTGAAAACCTGCCCAGTTGTTATCATCGTCAGCAGTAGCATCAGCTGCGTCAGAGCCCTTTTCATTTGGATCATCCATAGACAGCATGTCAAAAAGGTCCGTCGCAAAGTCAACTTTTGGAGGGGGATTAGAAACTGTAGCAGTCGTCTGTGATGTTTCAGCTTGCACTTGTGTCACCAGAGGTTCCACTTTCTCAATATGCTGATGCTTAGCCACTGGAGTTACCTGTTTTAGAGATTAATTATTTTTATACCTCTGGAAACTAAAACTGTGAAACTTACAATTTTAAAGAGCAAGCAAATTAATTTCTTTTAGACAAGAAAAGATAAGACATTAATTGTTCCATATTATAATTTATCATGTAAGCTATTGAAAATGTATGTTAAGCTAATTTTTTTATTTTTTTTTGTAAGCGATGTCAAAGTTATCACTGATAATATCTTCCAAACATCCACCAACATCAATATGTACCTCAACAAAGTTGATATCAGAGAGGAAATCGCGGGGAAACTGTACTTTTAATTGATTTATTCATAACAAAGAGTATTTAAATATACACATACAAGGCAAGGCTAAAAATGAGGAAAGGATAAAGTCAAATCGGAAGAGAATGATCCTAATTTATTATTTACACAGTATCTGAGCACTCTCCGTCAAGCTAGAGCATACCAATTGTATGCATCAAGCTTGTCATATATAAACTCTTGGTCCTAGAAGAGATTTTGTGGAAATATCGGCTATTAGATCATTAGATCCAACCAACAACGTAACATTCTCTCCACACAAAACCTTCTAGTGAATAAAATAACAAACACTCACAGTAGTTCGCACATGAAAGAGTGAAATGGAGGCAAAGTGCAAGGCTGTTAGGTTGTGACAAATGAGAGCCACTAGTCGCCACTCCACCTTCACCAATGCCACTGGTCGTCGCTCTACTGGCAATGGTTCCTCCCAAACCAGTACCGCCAGACATCCGTTTATTTGCACCGTACCCTGAGTTGCCGATGACAACAGCGCCATGGACGGGTGCGACGGGAGAACTCAATACTCCTATGACAGCTTCAAAGTGTAACTACTGCTGGAGTGGTTTACTTATTTTTCATTGATTCCTCAACTTTGTATTTGATAGAGACAAATTCCCAAGCTCAGACTCGAGGACAAGTCTGATTTTCAAGATGGTGGGAATGTTAGGACCTAGTATGGGTGGATGTTTTAAGTAGAATGTTCTCTCTTTATCTATATATAAAGGGGAATTCATATGAGTTTTAGACTATGACAGAATAAGCTTTTTTGTTTAGGGCCAAAGTAGGATTCCTCTCTGAGTTGTGTCGGAGCTTTGCTCTGGGAGTAGTTAGAGAAACCCTCTTCTACTATTTTCATTTGTATCAATAAAGCACCCTATTTTCCTTAATTACCACTGTTTCATCCACATTCTTTTGTTTTGTTAGTGTGGTTCAAATATAGGATCCCTTGGTTCCTATCACTCATACTTCCAGCTTTTAGCAACTTTTGAAATGTTTAGTTATATTATTGATAACAGTTGATTCAGTCTTTATTTTAATTTCGTATATCACTCCTTGATTTGAGAAGTTGACTGTGTACTCTATATTGAGTTTTATAATCTTTTCTACATGGTATCATAAGCCCTTGGTTATTTGATCAAGGGAAAATATTATTCACCAATGGAGATAGTATCATAAGCCCTTGGTTATTTGATCAAGGGAAAATATTATTCACCAATGGAGATAGTCACGCTAATGGCTCAAGAGGAATCGAAATCGGCAGCGGTCCTGGGATTCTTGTAGGCGATAGAGGCCTGGGATCCCAGCAGGCGGTGGCGGCCCTGAGAGTCCTGTAGGAGATGGCAGCCCTGGAGTTTCCGCAAGGGGTGGTGGACCTGGGATTCTCGCAGGCGGTGCAAGCGACGGCAGAAGCGCAAGCTATGGAGGACTCGGCAACTACTACGACGGTGGCTATAATGGTGGTTATGGCGGCGCTGGTCCATTTGGTCCAGGTGGTGGAGGTCAAAAGATGTCCAACTACAGCATCCAAGTTGCTCAACTTACGCATAATGGTCCCAAGATGTCCAACTCATTTGGGATGGCAAGCGGGAATATGGTTCTTACTGCTGCTGTAAAGGACACCTACTCTAATATTCATAACTTATCTTAGATCTAAGGTCTTAAATCAAAACTGTGGAACTCAAAGCAGGAGACAAGGATTAACAAAGAAAAACAACAACAAAGTGACAGGACAACAGTAAGGCTATGTTCTAAAGTGACCCAAAGTTACCCACCATATTCCTTCTTCCTAGATAAAAAATGTTATTGTTTTACAATGTGCCCACTGCCCAACTCTGTAATTAAAATTTGGGTTTTGCTAAGAAGTGCACAGCACATAACCCCAATTTATCAGTTGTTAATTATGCCCCCTAAATTTTAAAAAAACTGGCCAGCAGTTTGATCCCTGAACCTTTTGTGTTGAAAAACATGTGCTGGCGGAGGTTAACCCCTTAAATTTATCTAGTTACCTTGAAGGATTAATCTCCACAGCTGCACGCAGGGATACCTTGGTTTACCAAAATGTAATTCAAAACTGGGCATTTAGGATACGTAACTACCTAGTGGGACAGTTTTCTTAAAAATAAAGGGTTAACTTTCTAAAATTTCAGGTTAAGCAAGTTGACAAGGGAACAATGTGTTTTCTCTTCTTATAGTACGTATATTGCTAAAAAAATGCTACTGACTTATGGGTCTACTCTGACTACATGATCAGAGTTTAGAACTAAAATGACACACAATTCATCACAAGAATATGAAAAATAGAGAGAGAGAGAAACCTGCACATGTCCTTTAGGAGGAGCAAGAACATTAATTCTAGTAGCAGGAATTGCATTTGACGGTTGGATTTTCTTCCTTTCCTCAAAAGTATTGTCCACGGGCTTTTGCCATTGTGAAGGACTTTTCTCTTCTATCAGTCTAGAAGGTGATTTTGGCTTAGTATCCCTTGCAATCCATCTCTTGTCTTCATACCTTCAAATATGTGCAGCGAATAAAAGCGAAGAGTCAGCTTCACCAGGTGCACATAACAAAGAAATAAACAATTCAAACTGTACAAAGACTATTTTATTTTATTTTTTTAAAAACCACTCTGGTTCAAGGTATAAACTAACATACTTTGCACGGATGAAGTTTTCAATGCCAACTCTGTCGTAATTTGTAGGTAATTCTGCTTCCCAGTAACTATTTGCTCTCTCATTTCCCATAGCTGTTTAAAACAATGCACATAAATTCAAATACAGTGAGAATACTATAACAAATGTACAAAATTCAATAACCACAAGGTCATGACCATTTAGATTCACTTACATTGAATAAATGCAACCTGCTCTGGGAGCCAGGTGTCCAAAGTAGCAGAACGAACCTACAGAAAAACCAAGAAGTAAAGCATGTAATAATGAAAATATTGTAAAAAAAATATTAATGAAAATATTGTAGTAGCAAGTTGAAAATTAGAAAAATTCTTTTGTTAACATAAGCATAATAACAACAGCTAAAATCATAACAGAAATCCAATAAAAAAGGACCTAGGAGCAATTTTCCAGTAGTTCCATGTCAAACAGAGTCACATTAATAATTGATTTAAATTTAAAAGAAAAAAATTATAATGAAACATTTTGTGAACTAAGTAGACTATCATCCCAGCAATCTTTAAATCCACATTAAAAAGGTAACAGTCTAACCATATATTGACAAACGGATTCCTCCTATCAACAAAAGTTAAAGTCAAATTACCAATTCAAGAATGCATTTCAATAATGTTGCAAATTTGGAAACCATTTTATAGTATTTAGCTAACAAGTGAATTCAAACTGAACAATAGCATCTCAAAACAAAACATATAGTTTATACTGTTAAATTAATATCCCACAACACAACTGGTGTAACATAGCCATAATGCAAACAAGATACTCAATGTTCTTGAATTCACAAAGAATATATTTCCATATGAAACAACCAGAGCACACAATATCTCCCTCGTGACTTGATTTCTGACTTTCTCATAGATCAAACTACAACCTTTTCAAGCATCAACATCATAAAAGAAACTTACAGACCTCAACAACTTCTATCATACAAAGGAACATAACATTGTTACCTTTGAAATATGTACCCCAAGACTTCGATGTATTCCTGAACAACTCATGCAAATAAAAATGCCAAGATTGACACTAGCCCATCTTGGTCCTCTGCAAATAAAAATTTCCATAAAATTAAAAAAGAAACAAAATTAGAAGATAATCCAATATTGATGAAGTGTTGTCAATCGCGGAAAATAGCGGGTTGTTAAAATTCTGCTACACAGTAGTGCTATAACCGCCATTTGACAGATTTTGTACGCACATCGAGGAACAATAGAGGTGTGTCCAAATTCCGCTACGATTTAACAACAATACAGTAGGTGACATTATTACGTACTTAGCTTTGCAGTCAGCACATTCCCTATTCTCTGGTAATTTAAGAAGTCCTTCTAGTATCTGCAAATTTGAATAAGTAGATTAAAAAACATTTAATCAAATGAGAAAAAGGAAATTATCCAAATTAAATATCATGAATTGATCAATTCATCCATTGAGAAAAAATCTATTCCAACAAATGCAAATTTATTTATTTTTTTTCAAATCAAATAAGATCCTTTGCTTAGATCGAATTTAGAAAGTTACAAGTATCCAAATAATAACAATTATGAAATGGAAATTCGAATCGGGCAATGATTGAATCGAATCTGAAGAATTAACGATGATTGATCGAAATGAAATCGTGGATTCAAGAACAGAGAGAACCTTTTTGTGTTTGGCGTTGAGCTCTTTAGAAACGTTGGCTTTCTCGTTCATGGTTACACCAATGCGATGATCGATCGATCGATCAGGCGATAGAGAGAGAGGAAGACGATGAAGATTATCGATGATTAAATTCGTCTTTTAACGCGCTTTCTCTTTCCTCTCTCTCTCTCTCTAGGTTGGAAGCAAAACAAAAAGATTACGGTGAAGGAAGAAAGGAAATACAAAAAGCGATATGCATTTCTTTTTAATTACACTTTTCGTCCTTCTATTTTTAATCATTCAAGAGATCGATCTATTCATTTCAAAATCACCCAATTTTGATTACTCTTTTCTTTCGCAATAGGCTAAACTAGCATGGAGCCCGTGCCAAGCACGGATAAATAAATCACTATTAAGAAAGTAATTTAATTTTAGAGATTAACCTTTATGTATTAATGAAGTAAATTTTTGGGTTAATAGTGTTTTATCCCCTGTAATATAGGTCATTGTTGGTTTTACACCCTGTAAAATATTTTTTTTATTTACCCCCTAAAATATTTTTATTTTGATTTACTAGGTCATTCAAAAACCAATTTTTTATTTTTTTCTTCAGAAATTCTGGTTTTTGAATGACATTTTTTTTTTGACGGAATGGTTTTTGAATGACATATTAGGGGAGTAAATCAAAACAAAAATATTTTACACGGGGTAAATCAAAAAAAATATTTTACAGGGTGTAAAACCGGAAATGACCTATATTACAAGGGGTAAAGCACCATTGACCCTAAATTCTTTTACATCCAGCAAAATCATGTCAAATAATTTTTTTGTGATATTTCGGGAACTAACTTAAAAGTAGTATCGTGGTTTAATTTGGTCGGACATGTTGGAACAAGGGTGTTTCACAAGTCACCTATTGAGTTTTGACAATAACAAGGTATTAAAAATATTCAATTGGATATGCTAAACAATTTGTTCAAGTGTGTAGGATCCATAATCAAAGTACTATTCTTAGAGATTCTGATTGAACAAGTTCAAGAGCAAAGGAATTTATTTGAAGCTTAAAGCATCTGAAAGAATGAGTCTGAAGAACTGCGTCTGAAGAAACAAGTC
>Ga0228711_1003991_pt1 | contig 22877 bp, 11 predicted proteins | sample MedpolnodulmetaG_2_FD_177996 | JGI IMG/M metagenome (GOLD analysis project Ga0228711, IMG submission 177996) | Root nodule microbial communities from Medicago polymorpha collected in Santa Monica, California, United States - brown nodules | ecosystem: Host-associated > Plants > Roots > Nodule...
AAAAACAGAAGAAGAAGAAGAAAAGGAAAATGAAAACGGAATGCAATTGAAAATGTATGATATTATCATAAATTGTATCGAAAAGCTAAAGAAATATAGAAAATTGAAATCGAAATCGGTAATTTCTGAACCTAAGATGAATTCGTGCGGAATGAGAAACGAAAAGAGAATTTGCAATATTATTTAGAATTGGGGAATAAGAAAATAAAAACCTTGTGGTTGCGTGGGGAAGAAGAAGGAGTGGAAAAGGACTAGGGAAAAAGCATAATATTTTGTTTGTGAGCGAAAATGGTTCCCACACCTGTGGAATATAAATCTTCAACAAAACGCAACCACAACAACTATCTCTCTCTTTTATTCCCCACCCTAATTTTTATTTTTTTTGGGAGGGGAATTTGGTGGCAACTTCTCCGCTTTTCTTTTAGGTTAGATAGAGAGATCTGTTTTGTTTTCTTCTACTCTATTCTTAGTTTTTTTTTTTTTTATTTATTTTAGTTGATTCTTCTAGTTCTTCTTATGTGTGTGGCCCATGGGGGGTGCTCGTGGCATGTATGGGCAAGTCCATGCCTCACGAAGTGCGTCATTGATACAACAAGGACATAATTTATTTTTCATTTTTTTTAATCAATTTCACTTCATTTATCATGTGCAATAATATCGGGAGTTTGTGACCTTAGGTGGAGGAGATCTCTGTTTGTTTGGGAGATTAATATGATTAATAAGTTGTTTGTTGTTGCGTCTAGGCAATCCCGTGTGGATAAGGAGGATGTATGGTCTTCGACCCAGTCCTGACGGTCAGTACTCGATGAAGTTGGCATATACTCATCTTTTAAAAGGTTTGCCAGCTATGAGGGCCCCTGAGGGAGATATCTTGTAGGCGGTTTCTCAGGTTTAGAAGTCGTGGACCCCATCGAAAGTGAATGTCTTCTCTTGGCAGCTTATTCTTGATAGGATTCCTACTAGCCTCAACCTTGTTAGGCGTGGTGTCCTGCTTCCGGACTGGGGTTTGGGGTGTCGTTTGAGTCGTCGGTGCACATGTTCCTTTCATGTCCCTATATCCTTCTGGTGTGGTATCAAGTGTCTAGGTGGTTGGGGTGGGACTTTGTGACCCTAATTGGTCTAGCCCAACAACTCCAGTCTTTTACGGGCTTAGGAGAGGGAAGAGAGTTAGGTTAGGTCTGCTTCTGGTTTGACATGTTGTTATTTGGACCATCTGAGCGTCTTAGAATGACCTTATTTTTTTTTTGTGGCGCTCTCCGAGAGGAGCCTTTGGTGGATAGAGTCCTTGCAGGTGTTTAGTTGATGTGGCTTTTGCTTTAGGGTGGCCTCTTCTTGGTGTTGTTTTCTTTTTCTTTTGATGTTGTTGTTTTGGTGGTGCCTTTGGGGTGTTTCTCTTAGCTCGGTTGTGGGGCTAGGGATCTATCTTGGGGGTGTTTCTTCGGGGCGTCTTCGGACGACTTTTGGTGTATTTTGTACCAGTTTATATTCCTTTCTCTTATATATGTTTTGCTATTAAAAAAAAAAAAGACGGATTAAATTATCTACTTCTTCATTTTAGGAGGTGAATTTGTAGTCAATATAATACTCAACAAGAAAAATAGTAAGTATTATATGTATAATTATCACAGTGTTTGAATTGATTTCTGGCATATAAAGAAAAATGGGAGTGTGAAGGTGCCTTAGAAAGGGGACAAAACAACAACTATAACAGGAAGAGTCGTGAGGAGGGGGTAGGTTGTCGGGGGCACATTTGCTCGAGCTCTTCTTTCTTTAACTTTTTTTTTGAGGGAGTCTTCTTTCTTTAACATAAAGTCATCCTTTGATTTCTATTAAACTTGCTTTTCTTGTGATGACTATTTGATTTCATTAGCTGAACCGATCTAGGTTATGCATTTTGTCCAAGTAGCGTAGGTGAAATCGAAGTGTGAATCTATATTTTATACCAACCAAAGGGTTGATATCACGGTTGTTAGAACTTGGAAGAAATAGCAATTGGTTGTCCATATTAGGGGTCTGCTTTAGTAAATCCAAGTAAAGTTTGCAACGAAGAAACTATTTTATCGTTTTAGGATAACTTTTGAGAAATAATATTTATAGTAACAGAGAAATAATTCTTTAAAAAAACAATAATAAAGAAATAATAACTGTACAGTTATTTTAAAAAATATATATATTTGTACAACTATTTTATTACAATTTTTTAGATAACTATCTTGGTTTTTGCTAGAAGCCACCCATGAAGGTGTCTTTTAGCAACTCACACCTCAGGGTGTGATTTCCACTTTTTAGTTATAATTTTGCTAAAAGACACCTTCATAAAAATTAGTTGGTGTCTTTTAACAAATGTTCATAGAATAACTTCCTAAAAGACACTTTCATAAAATGTGTCTTCTAGCAAAACTCAACTATCTTTCTCTTGTCCTCTCATTGTGATTTTACTCTCTTTTTATTTTATTTTTTTTGACAGGACTCTCTTTTTATTGTTGTTGTATTCGTGTCAATACATATATTATAATTTTTGTTGCACCATAATTATCCTATAAATTGTTGTTCAAATAACATATATCATCGTAGTAATAAATAGTCTTTGGTTTATTTAAATAAAAACAACATTACGGTTGTGACATAGTTAGATATTTATTAGAGTTGGTTTGAATGTTTAATATCAAGGTATTTAGAAGTTAGTTCTGTTTAGTGTGACATTAAACGAGTTCAAAAAAAAATTACATACCCCAAAATATTTTAAAAAAATTTAGTAAAGGAAAAAATTACTGAAGTGTAAAAAAGGAGTTTTTTTTAAAAGAAGTTAAATTAGTCTACTTGATACCAGAGAGAATTGAAAATAAAAAGAATTAGTATTTTAGGAGAGAGTGGCGGTGAAGATGATCATGTGCATCTATTCTCTCACAATTTGAAATCCATCTCAATATATTTTGATCACTGCACATGATTGATATCTATAAATACAAATCAAAACATTAGAGGGAAGTGTTATGAACGTTCTCTCTACTCATTTTTTTATTAGATAAAATTTATGCGGTCTCATACTTTAGAAATGGGTAACATATAAAGTGACGAGATCCACATGGATTTCACTCAATAAAAGAACGAGTTTATTGCAAAATAGATATATATTGAAGGTCTCTCTTTGTGTGAAAGTTATTTCAATGGGAGGTAAAGCTCTTTCAGAAGAATATATTGACATATAGAAGGTCTCTATTTACAATGTGTTAATAGTTATTGATTATTTTAATCTTCTCAACATTTATTTGTTGACTATGAATTTTTTTGGTAATGTTTGGAATTGAATTTTTATTCCCTCCAATTCTAAATACATATCACGGTCAACTGATTTACGCATGTCAATACACAATTTTGACCGTTAATATCTTTAATTGTCTATAGTAAAACATTATAAAATTTTAATATTTTGAAAATATTTATCGTGACAAATTGAATAATATCTTACATGCTAACATTTATATTTATATATTAGTTAAAAAATATGGTTAAAATTGGTTATGTGAATAGTCCACGTTTAAAAAAAATTCACTTGTGTTTTGGAATAGAAGGAGTAATTGGTTGGTGTTAGTAGTGCAATGTCAAATAGCATGTTGAAACAAGCTTAATCTTTTGGTGGTTTATGTTTTTCTCATAAGGTGCATCATGAAGTGATGCATTTGGATGGCTAGTCTCTGAGCTATTTGAAAAGCTCGAAATATCTTTATCTTTCAAGATAAATAACTTGTCTTGAGTAACATTGTAGAAACTATTAACTTGTAATATTGGTGGTGGCTTAAAAATTAAAATTCATGTCATTGTATTCATGTTTGAACTTCATCAATAGTTACACGTCATACTATGTGTTTGAGATCATTGGCTTGAGTGTCATTTTATATTGCTTTTGAGATTTTTTTATGTTTTGGACGACTTCTAATTGTATTGTTTATCCTTGGCACTCCTTGTACCTTGGGTCGTTTTTCTTTAATATAATAAATTATTGGTCTTTTCATAACAAAAACTAATATAATACTCATTTTTAAAAAATGCATAATTAGAAGTTACTTTCATCTTGTCTAGTTTAATCTGTACTTAATTCCATCAAAGAGAGAACATAATAAAACTAATGAAACCATACTGATGAACTTGAGTATGTTTGCAATTGAATCAAATTGATGAATGATATTAATAACAAAGGTACCAATCTTGCACCTCTTTTTAGGGTGTACTAGCTAGACTTGAGAATCCAAGACTAATTTCTTACAATACCAACAATATTCAGTGTACAAAAATTAAATTAATCCAAAGCAATCAAGCTGTATCACTTGTAATAGATAACTGGTTTATTGGAATTCAAATCCCACATGCCTCCTTCCTTAAGATACTCAATATACCTAGCAAATTCAGGCCTAGCAGTTGTTTTCTTTTTCCTACGAAAATCCAAGAAGTTGAGAAGTGGATGACTCTTCTTGCTACTATTATTATTAGCCTTCTTTGTAGGGTTTCTTTGTAGGTTTATTTCCCCAAAAGTTGAACCTAGAGTCATTTTTCTTGAAGTATTGGATGCTCTAATAGGCATGCTTGTACTTCTCTTGAACTCATCATGCAAAAGTGTTGTGGTCGCAGATTCTTTCCCTAATCTCTCATATCTCCCTTTTCCAAGGCCTCTCCGAGTTGTCATGGATCTAAACATGGCTGAACCCTAAACTTTTTTGTGTGAAAGATGAGATTTTGATAGAAATATTAAGTGTGTGAAGAGGTGAAGAGAAAATGTTTGGTGAGGATTGTTGAGGAGTTAAACTTGGAGAAGAATAGCATAATGGATGGCTTTATATATGCATCTACAAGGTCAGGTTTGGGTTGCTAGTAGTTTGGACCCTAGTGGTCTTTCTATTCTCAATAATGCTACATGTTTGAATGTTTAGTATATTCCTTAATTATGTTGACTTTATCAACCTTCCTCACAATTTTTTTCAATAATATTATATATGCAATGAATTTGTGAGCTATATATCCATTGCCACGAAGGTACCATAAAAAGTTGTATCTCGTTCTTTCTATTTATTTATTAAGATGAAAATGACATTTCTGTTTTTTTGTTGTATACCAATCTTGATTTTCTCAGTCAAATTGCCCCCAAGACTCAACAACATCTGCTATTGTTCTCCTAAAAAAAAAAACATCTGTCATTGTTTGTATTGCCTTCAAATTAAATGAAACATTCGAATAAATTTATGAGAGTGGACAAGATCAGCTGGAAGCCTAGAACGATGATACAATTAAAATATATAATGTTTTAATGACTTGGTCTTGATTACTTCTAATTGCAATTTGTGAATATTCTAAACGACCAAGACCTGTTCATATATGTTATTTAACGAGAATTGTTAAAAAAAAAATTGTTTGACAGAAACTAAGACTTGTTAATGATGACGTTGTAGATTGAAATAGTCAAAATTAAATCCATCTAAATGAGTTTAAGCCTTTAAGGAAAGGTGGACTCATTTGTGAAGGTAAACAAAAATGTACTTATTAATTATTGGAGGTTGCTAACTTACACTCAGTCCCAAAACATTAAGGTGCAAGTAAACAAGCTACACCCACTTAAAATTATTAAGGTGCAAGTTAGTAACCTAAATTTACATATTAACTATTAACCATTCAACTGACCAAAGATGTATAACGATTTTATTTTTAACTACTTTTTTTAAAAGGTTTTTAACTACTGCTATAGCTTTCCATTTTTTATTGATAAGGAGTAGCTACTATAGCTATTTATGCGACTGCAGACAATTTGTTTTTATAAAACTTTCCTACCACCTATTTGGACCCATTTTTTTCTATATTGTTGGGTTTTGTGTTGTACATATTTGACCACATTGGTAGATGGTCATGGTAGATACAAAATACAGTTATTATTATTTCAAAAAACGTTTTTTTAGGAATATTTAAAAAAGAAAAATTGTGTAGCAAACTAGCAATGAACATTTTGGCTACTTTAATCCATTTAGTCGACTTCCCTTAGTTGGTTAAGACTTTTTTTTAGTTGGTTGTTGCAGTTTTGTTATGCACACAATTCCCATGTTCATTTAACTATCTCCCCAGTCCCCTTGTTGCCTTGGTTATTCCCGTTCTAAGCTTCACAAGTAAAAATCACAGATTGGTAGAGACAAAAAATCACACAAAACTAAAAGTTATATTATTGTATGTGTTAGTAATTACTTTTATTCTGTCTCTAAATATTAGATCCTTTTAAGAAATTTTCCTGTATTTCCTTAACAGGACTCCCTTCAAATTTTGAAGTGTTTGATCACTTATTTATCAAAATACTACAAATTATTTGACATCTTTTTTGTGACTAATAAGTAAGCAGTAAAGACTATAATATGAAGGAAGGATGAATAATTTCTTTCAAAAGTCCTAAAAAAAAAAAAAAGGATCTTCATTCTTCAGCATTCTTGCTGTGTTAGCCAGTAGGATTTTTCAATCAGAACAATAAAATGACTGTACTTACAAATCTTTATTTAACACTTTTGTCCACTGACAATGTTCCAATTACTATTAAAGTATCTTGCCAGACCAAATCTGGAACATTATTTAAAGTTGTAACAAAGCAGCAGGGGACATATCTAAGTGCTTTTGTCTCTGATTAGCACCACAAGTTGACATACTCATGCACTTTATACTTCATATGCCAATCCAATAAAGGTTTTCAACTAACCTCAAAGGTGCACTATGAAACTCTACCGAAAGATAAGGAACCTAACTTGATTTTCTTTGGATGACCCAAAATTCATTTTGAAAAGAGTAACCTGGTATGGAGTTGGATTTTTTTCTCAAGGTCAGCAATTATCTCCTGGAGATTAGGGATCGTTTTGAGCACTGTGAAGCTACAAACTATCCACTAACTTGTAAACTAGTAGTTCAAACTTATTTTTGCCAAATATGACATATTGTGCAATAAAAGTTTGCCAATCGTTAGTTTATGATTGTGAGTTATTAAACATAAACACTAGCAGATGTAAGTAGCACCATTCACTCAGCAGTTAGTTAATGTCTCAGTTCAGCGAGGATAAAAAAAGGGTCAAAGGAATGGTCGACAATTTTGTCTAACTAAACTATTCGGTAACATCCATAAAGATTACAATGTTTCGCGCAGATTGAAATGAAACCGGGTCATATATGCTTTCTCTATCTATCTATTTACTTGAATTTCTTGCCTCGCATGGGATTAATATTTTCTTACATTAAAAATTTAAGAAATATTATTAGAGAACGTGGGACTGTGATAAAATAATTACTGAGTTAATCAACTGTGGGTTGCCCCATCCATTAGAGAACCACTAGCTTGAAAAGGGGGACAATTCAGAAACATAACAGGGTGCACTATCTTTCTTCGGAGTTGAATTTGCTCCACGCATCCTGAAAAAAATGACATGAAATAATGCCAAAATGAGACGCAGGAGATAATGGCTAATAATAAATAAGTTTCAGATGTTGTTTTATCATCCGGAAAACTCGTTGAAGAGTACTGAATCAATTGGATTCAGTCAAACTAGACAAGTATACACAAAAATGAGTGGTGTTTTTTATCTACCGATAGCCTGAATACAAGGAATGAGTACGGACCAAGGTAGTATTATAATACCCTTTCTTTTGGGTGGGTGGGGGTAAATTATAATAGTATATTTTTATGGATTTCAGGCAGATTAAGTATTATAATACACATGGTTAAAATAGTACCACAACCAAATTGCATATGCACATGGTTAAAATAGATCAAAAAAATATGTGAAAGACGGCATGCCAAACAAACCTTTAAGAGATCGAAGACTTTTTCACATATGTATTTGTGTTGAATACTTGCTCCACGTTGCTGTAATTTGTCAGGATGGACGCAAAGAGTGGCCTTCCTGTAAGCTTTCTTTACAGCAGCAGAAGTAATAACCTCCGTGAGATGGATTGGCTGCCACCCACTGTCAGGCCCAAGGATCTGACAAAGTAGAAAAATCAGAAAAGAAGCCGTGTATAGTCTTCCCTTAACTAATATTCAGGATAAGAACCGACAAAGGTCTCAAACAGGAAAAAATAAAAAGAGGGGGCATGAGGGAGTCCTGAATATCAGGAATCAGGATCAAGCAACCAGTTGATTAAAATTCATTTGTTGAAGACTAATTCATTGGACCTTTAAATAGTGTGAGCAATATAGAAGTTGGGGGTAAGGGAAGAGAGGAGAAGCATATGCAAAATTATTTCAGAATTTCAGCATAGGAACACCTACATATTGCAGGGTTGAAAGCAATGCACGCAGGTTTCCTTCTTTTCCACTTGACCACCTCCTGACTTCAGTATCCAGAGTCTCTGCTAATTTCTGCCAAGAGCAAAAGAATCAACAACCAATGAAACATGGACAACAACGCATAAACTTTAAAGAACAGATGTATAGATAGATGGTTACAGTTCTCTCAGCTTGCTCCTTCTGAGCTTGAAGGTCACGCATGTTCTTTTCTTCCAAAGCTTTTGCCTAATATTTCCATAAAACTCATGTTATGATCATTTTATTACAAGTACAATTTACATGCCAAAAATATCACAAGATTGGAGATCTTACTGCACGGTCAGCTGTTCGACGACACCTCTCCAGTCTAGCTCTACATCTCTGCGCTGATTCTCCTTCTTCTGATCTCCCGGAAAAAGAGGAAGCTACAAGCAAAGACAATATCTGGTTAGTACTGTATCAAGTGGAAACATTAAAACATTCATTAGCAGTTTATAATAAAGCACTGCAGAGGTGTTACAGATCACATACCACCATTAACTGAATACGGATATCTGGACCCGGTGGCAGAGCTAAAGTTATGAAACTGTGAATCCAGCATATCCTGCAATTCCATTAATTAGAAATTCAGTAGGCTATTACGCAATTTAATCACTTACAGGAGTTAAGAGGATACTTACTGAGGATGAGCCCTGTCTTCCATCATTTCTGGAAGAAATACCAAATTTATCAGATACAGATCTCTCTAATCGTTCTCTGGACCCAAATGCAGCTCTCTCAACCTTTACTTTTTCCATTGCACGCTCTCGAGCCTCTGCAGTTGCTCTTTCTACAGCAGCGCGTTCTGCCTTCAATCTGGCTTCTGCAGTTGCCTTATCCGTGTACGATTTGTCTCTAGCCTCAGCACAAGCCTTTTCAAGTCTTTCCCTGGCCTCAGCCAGTGCTCTTTGTCGGGCTTCAGCTGTTGCTCTATCAAACGCAGCCCTTTCTGCTCGTTCGCGACCTTCAGCATATGCTCTATCACGAGCCTCAAAAGTTGCTCTATCAACAGCCGCCCTATCTTTTTCTCTTTCCCTTTCCCTCTCAGCCTCCAGCATTGCTCTGTCAACAGCCATTCTATCTTTCTGTCTTTCCCTCTCTCTCTCCAACTCTTCTATCTTTCTGAGACGTTCTTTTTCCAACTCTCTTTCTATTTTTTGCTTTTCATCATCTTTATCTACTGAGGCAGGACTTTCGCCAACAGACTTCTCTTTGCTTTTTGTGGAATGTGCTGCACAAGACCTCTGGGAAGTGTTGTGAACATTTACTTCTTGAACTGCAGTAGGTTCATCCACTGTTGTGTTCTTTCTGTAATCATCACATGAGTTTACTTGGCTTGACGACTTCAGGTTCCTGCTTCCTTCCTGGTTCAGTGCAACATTCACATGATGTTGAATCGTTCTACTCTCACCCCATTCATGACCAATTTTCCTCTCTTGACTTCTAGAATCAAATTCCATTTGAGGGACTGTCTTAGCTCTCTCAGAGCATGCCTGTTCACTGCTAAAACAAAGATCAGCAGTGTTTCTCACGCTCCAATCCACATTTCCTGATTGTGTCCCAGAACCCTCTTCTTTTCCTTGGGACATTTCAAAGAATGTTACATTCCCACTAGCTCTTAATTTTTCAACCCCTACTTCTTCCACTTTCCTTCCACCAGCCTTGCAGTCTGTTCTAGCTTCTGCAGTCTCATGATCAGCAACAGATTCTAGAGATACCCCTGGTTTTCGAATATTTTCTTCATGAATGGTGGATGAATGAGCTGCCATGAGATTTTCACCACGCAGTGCTTTCCATGTCCCGTTGGTTTCTTTAGCAAACTTCATGCTCGTACCTTCTCTATTCACTTCCATTTGCTCCAAAGCTATATCAAACCCCTCATCTTTTTCACTCCCACTAGCAACTAAGAGTACCTTCTCAGATTGCCCGGAGTGACCATTCTCATTTGATATACCTAAAGTTCCATCGCTGTCAGATGTTTGGTTTGAAAAACTCTCAGTTTCTTGTTTCATCTGAGCCTCATTTCCACTACGTCTTTCTAGCTCTTCAAGTCTATCTCCTTTTTCGTACTCATCAGAAACCACTCTAAATTTTCCTTTACTTTGATCTTCTACGCATGCCTCATTTACCCCCCGGTCAAATGCCTCTTTAGTTTTTGGCTTGTTCAAACCTGGTTCAAAGTCTTCTTCTCTAAGCCTCTTTTCATTCTCTACTTCCCCATGAGCGTGTTTTGGGTCTTCACCACCTTTTTTGTTTTTAAAAGAACCTTTTTGGCTTTTCTCATTTTCTCCACATTCACGTGCCTCTTTGAGTCCACTTCTGTTTTGTATCTGTTGTTTGGAGATGATTTCATTTTCTCTTTTGCAAGTTACATTTTCTTCTGGCTTATCCAGCTTAATAGCTTCATTTGATCTTCCTTTAATTTTCTCAAGCTCCTCAGAATCTTGGGCTCTTTCCTTACCCTCTGCTGCTTCAGGAGTAAAAGCTTCTCTTTGAATATTTTGACTTTCTTTCATTATTTGAGACTGCTTGTGCTTTTTCACACCCAGTTGTTGTTCTCCATTTTGTTTTAGTTTCTTTTCATTTTCTTCAAGCTTCAAGCTGAACAGAACTTCGCTTGGTTCTTGCCCATCAACTTCTTTTGATATCTCGCCTTCCACTTGATTGCCTTTAGTTGCTTTCTTTTCAGTTTTTCCATGTTGCTGGGCCATTCTTATCTCCTTCTCACTCTTTTCAAGCTCAAAAATTTCAGTAAATTCGTCATTCCTCGCAGGCTCTCTCAGCCTGCATTCCACATTCGATGATTTAGATCTCCTAATGGTTTTTCCCTGTTCGTGATCCCCTCTTGCTGCTTTAGATTTCTTCTTGTATTCGTCAGGCTGATAACTTTCTAGAATTGCTTTTACCTTTTTGCATTCTTCTTGGACATTAGATGCTTCTCCTTCTTTCCTCCAATGCTCAAATGTTCTGGCATCTTGCACCAAACTCTCGGTATGGTTTATGGGATGAATTAACTTCTGAGATTCTTCTGTTCCCACCAATTCAAAAAAATCAGTTGCTTCTTTCCATGTTCCAACTCCAATACTTTGATCTGATTCTTGAGATGACCTGGATTCCTTCATGTGCTTTTCCTCAAACATGTTTAAATGTCTTCCCTTTTCTAATGGTTCTGGAATTACTGGAGCAGCCTTCCTAGCTTTCTGTCTTTCATCTGAGGCAGAATTTTTCATTTTGCCAGATCTCCGATCACAAGTTGCTGGCACTCTCTCATCATTCAAACTATTAAATCTAGCTATATTCTCGCTCATTTTTGCTTCATTTGTTTTTACATCACAACTTGACTTTATGTTGCTTTCAGAACCCCTCTTTTTTCTCCCCTTCAAATCTTTTGCCCTCCTAGCTTTTGCTTCATGTCGGTCAGTGGCTTCTTTCACAACATAAGCAGATGAATTAATATCAACCTCCACATCAAAGAAAGGCGGTGAACAATCACCCAAAGTGTCTTCAGAATCAATCCGCTCATTGTTTGAATGAGATTCACTAGTGTATCCCTTGCTTGGATCTAACAAAGGTGGTGGCCGACAAGGGGGTGGCACTTGAGACGGTATAGTTCTGAGGCTGACATCAGACACAGTTATGAACATCTCACTGGAATGAGAATCATTCCTGTTGCATCCATCATCCAGATCAAGATCACAACAGTGAATCTGTTCACCAGTAGTAACATTACATGAACGCGATGTCCTCTTCTCGTGATGGTTTCCCTTTCCCCTGCCTGCATTAAATTCCATATCAAGGTCAATATCATCCACAACCTGCAAGGATGGATCAGACCTACGAAAGACCATGGTTTCATCAACCACACGAGTAACACCAGGAACAGCATGCAACTGAGTTACGCGAGCTTTCCCCTTTGACGTATCTTCATTGCTTGTGCCATTGACCTTATGATACGAAATGTTGAACTCGGTATTTCCATCAACAGACTGGAAAACACCTTGATTATATCCAAAATTGCCCAAGTCTCCAGAGAACGAATCGGTTTCTTCTGGACTCCTACAAACGATGGAAGAATACGACTAAATTATTGCACTTCGCAACATCATATTCCAATTTTAGTAAATTAAAATAAATTTTGAACAAAAATAATACTCAAAGCAAAGCCGAATAAAAAAAATTAAACAAATAATTTAACAAAAAACTTATACTATTTTAGACAGCGTTGTTGATTCGTCGCCATTAACCTAAACACCTCAACCTCCACATGAAACCAAATTCACAGACTATAATAGTAATAATCTAAAACTAGAGTAAAAAAAACGCTTAAGAATTTTCAATTCGCTTTTAAAAAAAAAAAAAACCGTTAAACAAAAGGATCATGCATTTCATCAAAAAACTCATAAATCAAACGGTAACATTAAAACATCGATCGCATTCATACATACCAAACTTCATCATCTTCTTCATCAGAATCACCTTCACGAAACAAGTCTTCATGCGAGAACCAAAAATCAAGTCCACCGGAGCCACCAAACACCTCAGCATAGTCGAAAGCGTTTCGCCGGAAGTCAAGCAAAACATCACCGGCGTCAACAGCCGGAAGATCCAACACCGGAATGGAAGAAGACCGTCCGGCATGAAAGCTGGCGAAAATCTCGCCGTAGTCTTCAAACCTCGGCGAGATGGAAGAACCGGTGAACTTCGGCGGACCACCGTAAACGTCGTCGTAGAGAGTACCGTTGGAGGTGAGTTTCTTGGGAAGCGTGAGAGAGACTTTGTTTGGTTGGTGGTGACGAGAATGCGTTACACTTTCCATTGAAGAAAATGTTGTTAGGTTAGGGTTAAAGTTTCTCTCTCTTGTTTTGTTTTGTTTCTCTCTCTAGGTTATTATGGATGTTTTGGGTGTGAGTGCAGACACTACTACTGTGAAAGCGTCAGAGGAGGAGGACGAAAGAAGAAAAAATGAGTGAAGAAATTGAAAATGGAAAAAAGGTGGTGGTGGTGAAGACGTGGAAATGACTAAATTGGGCTTGTCTTTTTTGTTTTTTTGACCAAAAAAAATAGAACGTCATGCGATGTTGTACAGACAGCGATTTTTGTTCTTCTTTTTGTCAACTTAAAATTAGAAGAAAAAAATATGATTGAGGAATTAATAGAATTAATTAATGAAATGGAATCATTATAACTATTAAAAATGAAATTAGTTAAATAAAGAAATGAATGAAAGGTGTTAGCCGGTGACTACGCGGGAAAGAGAAAGAGTTGTTGAGGCCAGCGTCAACGAGACGGATGAGTACTTTTTTTAACGTTTGAGAATAATTAATTAATAGTATTAATTATTAATTACTCCATATAAAACGCATAAGCCATAAAGTGCTTCCAATGTCTTACCTAAATCACAAACTTGTCTGCATTTGAAATTGAACTAGTGCTAGTTAGATATTATGGTGGGTCAGATTCACGGTGTATAGTTTTTGAAAATCAAGTTTAAATAAAATGGTGTTTCAAAATTTAATTTTGGACTCATGAACAGGGTACTACTTTTTTTAAAAAAAATAAAGGATATTCATTCAAATTGATAGAGTACATCGATATAATACAAATTTAAATTCACTAAAAACAAAAACGATGAATCTGTAAACAAACTTACATCATCTATGTTAATAGCATAAAACAGTAAAGTACCTATGCCTACAAATATGACTATATTTATGTCTCCAGAATACTTATAAACACCGGTAATACTTCAAACGGTGATTTTTGAACAAATACTTAAAAAAACAATAATGGAGGGGCAATTTAAAAGTGAATCAAGTTACTTTCTTTTGAAGTCATCCATCGGGATTTTAAAATATTCACCAATCGATTGCAATTATTGTAAGAGGATGTCCGTTCACTTTTGCTAATAAATAAAATTCTTTGCGCATCTGTTTTAAAAAATATTATTCTGTATTATGTTTTTCAAAATTTTCAGAAAATAATATTTAGTTTTGAGTAATGTAAAAATTATTTTATATATATATATATATATTCATTTATCCATAGTCCATAAAATCAAGAAGAAAAACTTAACGGCGATTAGACTTTCACAACGTGGACAAATTAAGCTCAAAAAATACAGCAGAGTTAAATCTCTCGTTTGAAAATTTTATCGTTTCTAATGATTTTATCTAGTTTAAATGAGTAATTCAGCTGATAGCCACCTTCACCGTGGGTAGATTATATCCGGTGAAAAGAATATATGGAAAAAAATAAAAAATAATAATAATAATGTTCTTTTTGACTGGAAACAAAGACAGTGTTCTTGGTGGTGGGAATCTGGGGATCTTATGTTAGTGCAATGAGACAAAATCAAGTTCGTAACACTTGTTTGAAAGGACAAAGCTAAATTAAAGCGCGACCCACTCATACGTAAGACTGTGTAAGAGCGGGATTTCCTCCGTGTAATTAGAGTTGATAATAAATTAGTGTGGGAGATAGTGTATAAGTTCCTATGATTCCGTCCAAAAAAAAATCAATTATTTAATCAAATATTTTATTAATGTGTTTGGAACGGGGTGGATTTTTCACAAACACACTTCTAACCTGATCCTACAATTTTTGACTTCTTTAAATTCATATCTTACTTGCATAGGAATGTATGGCCAAACGTCAGTTCAAACCCTGCATATCAAGATTTTAACGCCAATCCAAATCCTGTGTATCACGATTTTTTAGTAGTAGTATTTCACGAGCGTATAATGTTACGGAATTTTACTTCAAGTAGAGTTTGATGCTCTAATGTATCAATTTTTCTCACATTTTTTTTGTCAAAAAACAATATTTTCACATTTTAACTTTAATTCTCCTAATTATAAAATTTAAATATTAATTAAAATAAAGTTAAATAATCTATGAAAAAAATTTAATATGTTGTAGTCAGACAAATTAAATATGTTATAATGTTATCAACATTGCTTCCATTTCCACTACCCAACTTGAAGAAATTTCTTCCCTCTTCAACTCACTTACACTGTCTCTTCTTCTATTTTCAACAAGTGTTTCCTTCAACAATTCAGTTTTCAGTTCCAATTCCAATTTGTGGTAGTACCAATGATTTGTGAAAAGAACGTATTAAGTGAGAACTCAAAACAATGGACAAAGAATGGGGATTCAAAACCATGAAATGAAGAAATAGACCGCCGAGAACATCTCTGACAACTAGCACCGAAAACATTATACCTAAAAAAAGATCCATGTTTTGCACGCTTGAGGCTAAAACCTACTTTACTAATTCAAATTCAAAATGTCATGTCTCTTATTCTTCTTATTGTCGTTATCACAATTAAATTTGAGGATATGAGCAATGAATGAGAAAGTGGGGAAAGTGGATTAAATAAGGATTACGATTTTTCATTATTTTTATTGAAGTTTGATTTTTAAATCTTAATCCATAGATATATTATACAATATATTATACAATGTTTATATCAATTGAGTTCCCGAGACAAGGATCTTTCAGCTTTATAAGAGGTAGTATTAAAATACTTCTATGATAAATCTTAATTTTACCATCCAATGAAATTCTGCACAACTCGTGACATTAATCTTTACAATTGCACTCATAAATTTATCGGCTAAAAAAAATCTCATATTCTCATCCGGTGCAAATGCAATGTCCTTTCAAGTCAACATTGTGCTGAAAGCAACCATTTCACCAAAGTGGAGCCCATTAATTCTCACCCACTTAGATATGGCTCAACCTTTATGTCTGACATCTATTCGAGATAGTTATTCGGCTTCAAGTTTAAATGCTGGAATAATGCGGGTCTATCACAATCTTATTCTCAAGGTTGATTGAGTTCATGCACATGCCAGTTGCATTACAATCTTAATGATCTTGTATTGCAAACATTGCCCAACCAACCACTAGCTCTACGTTTCAATTACCATCACATTTAAAGTTCCTTGTCTTATCTCATCCTACTTGAAATCATACAAAAGTTCCTTATAAAATTGCATTTTTCCTTCTCACGCCCCTAGTGTTTCTGTTAACTACAAAATCAATTAGAAGAAGCACACTCTTAAATCTGAAGTTAATGCGGTGGGACCAACCTAAGTGGGTTAATATTTAAAAGACACATCAATTATGCTTCCTTTTCTGTGCTAGTTAGCTGAGTTGAGTTGAGTATACACTATGCATAAAACTTGCAGTTGTAGTTAACATGTCATCAATATATTGTATATAATATATTGAATTTTTCTTCTTCTTCTTCATTTTTTTCTCTATTTTCAATATCAACTGTTAAAATACATAAGTCCCTTTCTTTTACAATTTAACTTACATTTTCTACTTCATGTTGATGGTTGAGATTCCGTTTAAAAAAATTGAGAAAATTTTCAATAGAGATAATTCATATTCGTTAAAACTATCTCTTTATCATGAAATCACGTTCCTTGTTGTAACTTGTGATGCATATTTTAAACTTTGTAAATCAAAATAATCTTGTCTTTTTAATTTATTTATTTAATCAAATGAGAACTTCGCTTTACTTGTTTTGTATCTTTAAAAATGATTTGATTGGTGAATAAGTATGTCAAAAAAGTTATAAATCATATTCAAGTATATGTTTGTTAACACCAATTTTTTATTTTTAAAAATTAGGAATTAAACTTTTCAAAAATATTAAGAATTCAAATACTTTTACTTTCATTTCATCTCTAGGAGGCAACAAGTTACTTCTTGAGCTATATATATGACAAGCTTAGGCTTGATTTTTCACCGCTTTACACATAGAAAACTCTTGTATTGTTTTTGTTATTTTAATAAAGTATTTTAGTTTCTTTACTTCTACTTTTTGGTTTGATTGTTTGAAACTTCATTTGCATATATGTTTTAAATTTGTTTTTGGTTGAACCTTTATCTCTTGATCATTTAGTTTGGTTGCCACTTGCTCTACTTTTCCTGTCGAGAACACTCAACAATCAGAATTATATCATAAATCAGTTGGGCAAGCACAACTTTTTCGCCAAAACAAATAATTAAATTGATAAAGACCATTCTCCAAAATGGAATAAAATTTAGTTATCCGACATTCCCTTTTTTCCCATAATAATTTATCTGTTATAGAACATTGGTGTATCTTCTTTTTGACACTTTGGTGAATGTTTGCCTCCATATATAGCCCAAAAATGTTGGCAATAAAGGCAGCACTATTTAGCTTCAAATTGGAGACTCTCTTTCAGTTTTTTCTCTCTATATTGCAAAAAATAAAATGCGGGAGCATAAAAATTAAGAAATAGTAATAAAGAGAAAAATAGATGATTAGATATAAATTATTTAGACTTAATAATTTTATAAATGATGGGTTGGTACAGAATATTGGAAATTCGAAATCAAGAGAAATCATGATAAATAAGGTCCAATCCACCATAAAGGTGTAGGCAAATACCAAATCCAAAGAAAGGTGCGGCTAATTGGGTCCATATGTCTTCTCCTTTATATTACCAAAGCTTGTATTTGTATACTCATCATACTACCACTTAATAATAGGCTTAATAGCAGTTTTAACCCCTTAGTTTCAAGAAGTTACGATTTTGGCCCCCTAAAAAAAACTAAAAAACTGCCTTCTAAGTTTTTTTCCTGTGACAGTTTTGGCCCTCTAGATCAATTTTGACTCGGTCAACGCACACGTGGACGTCACGTGTGTATTTTTTATTTTTTAATTAAAAAAATAGAATTTTTTAATTAAAAAAATATTTTTTAATTACAAAAAAAATTAAATAATTAAAAAAAATACATGTGTGTGTTGACCGAGTCAAAATTAGCCTCGGCGGACAAAACTTAGGGGACAATTTTGTATTTTTTTTCTTCTTAGAGGACCAAAATCGCAATTTCTTAAAACTTAAAGAGCTACAACTGTTATTAAGCCTTAATAATACTACTCAATTCCTATTAAAAAAAAGTACTACTAAATTCTTTCTACAATTATGCAAATACTAACCAATGTACCTCACTCGCTCATCCACTATACTTATTTGTATTTATATTATATACTAGTTATAGCTAAATGCAAAATATAAAATATTTTTTAGAGGAATGAGGTATAATAATATCTAATCTATCAATCAATGCTTCCACAATATGCCTTGTATGTTTCGCACGGGTGAATGTTACAAATGTGGTTGCCACATGTGACATGCCTATTGCCTAGTTGGCCCTAATTTGAAAAACAAACATTCACTCTCTTGTGCGGACGATTATATTGCAATTGCATAATCCAATAAGGCAATGATCCGATGACTCTAATGAAGTGTTAACACCAACTACCTTACTATCTATAAATAAATATGAACTAAATCTTACCGATATATGAACCAATTGATAAGAAGTTAATTCAAATCCTGCAATAACGTGAGTTTAACTTTAGTTGTCAATGACAAAACTTTGTTGGCGGATAATATGTAAATATTTTTGCAAAACGCTTTCTGAAATTTGAGGTCATAAAATGTTAGTCCTATAATGATTTATAACTTACCAAACTTACTGTTTATTTGAGAATTATATATTCAATGTAATTTTGTTTAATGTGTAAAAAGAAAATGAAATTTTGTATAATTTATCTAATTTTTTCAAAGGAAATGCATTATTAATATTTTTAGATAGAAAAAAGGAAAAGGAAATGCATCATTTCAATTGAATTGATTGGAAGTTTAAATTATTGGGATCTTACATGAGTCCCTTGATGCTTCCTAAGTAAGTTATTCTGTTTCACTTTCTAACTAAACAATACCAAAAAGAATTTGTTTTCATTATAGTAAAGTACTAATCAAACATATTTTCTATTCCAGAGGGAGGAGGAGGAGTTCTCTTTGGGGACATTTTAAGGAAAACATTATTAAGGAAGATGGATAATAATGATTTAACATGTGGCCTTGTTTTGTTCAATACCATGTCAACACGTAACAATAAAATGATTGAAACGTTATTCAGTCAAAAATAATTATGAATCATTAAATTTCTTTGTCAACCATGGTGCTCCAATAGTGGGATACCACTTCCTTTCGGTAATCAAAACAAAACGATCCAAACACAATTATAAATACTAAAATGTAAGCATACCAAACATGAATTCCATTGTCGTCCAGCGGTTAGGATATCTGGCTTTCACCCAGGAGACCCGGGTTCGATTCCCGGCAATGGAAACTTTTTTATTTTTATTTTTTTGGTTTAATCCTTAATGTTTTCTCTTTGGATCCGATAGTTGGCTTCTTCATGGGATTGAGCTCATAGAAAATACTTCATTAAATTTTTTGTCCAATTTTGTGTAAAAAAGTTATAATGCTACAAAAAAGATATATTATTCTGCTTATAACACTTATTAGATGATGAATGCCAACATTTATTTTCTAAAAATTTCTCTAGTGATTACTTTTTTTTTATAAAATCCATATTTTTTCGCTATAAACTAGAGTCATTTTTAAAGTGTAAAATCTACATTGATTTCATTTAATAGAAGAGTGATCGTTAAAGATAGTGTTGAAAATAGAGTGTTCATAACACTTATATTATTATTATTATAATTATTATTATATACTCTATTTGTCACTTAATATTTGACACATTATTATTATATACTCTATAAGTCACTTAATAGAAGACTTAATGATCCAGCTAAAGCAACCTATCAAGCTTTTGATAGATAACAAGTCTGCAATTAACCTTGCTAAGAATCCTAATGCACATGGTAAAAGCAATCACATTGAGACAAGATTCCACTACTTGATGGATCAAGTGAACAAATGCAAGATCAAGGTTGAATATTGCTCAACAATGGATCAAGTTGCTGATATTTTCACGAAACCAGTCAAAAGAACTCAATTTCTGAAGCTTAGAAGAGAATTGGGAGTAGTTTGCTTTGAGAGTTTGAATTAAGGAGGAATGTTAGTTTGTAATTCAAACCTCTTTTATCTTTGATCAGTTTGTTTAGGGTTAGTTATTTCTCTCTTTCTCATTTCATAATTGTTTCTTCCTTATCAAGTTACACAAATTCACAAACCCCAATCAATTGTTTCCCCTAACAAGTTGTACATGTCATATCTGAATTACCATAATGTTTGTTTACTTGTTGATTTTGATGGATTTGTTGTAAAACTGGTGAATAAGATCATAAGTAAAATTGGATGTTTTTTGATAAGCAATTTATGGCTAGATTTGAGTTAAGCAGGTATATCTAAATTAATAAAATGGTGATTAGATTGAGTAGATCAGTCTGTAATTAAGTGTAAAATATTTTAATTCCACGTCAATGTTAAATCTTACCCTTAAAGCATCATTTTAATTGTACATGAGAATGAAAAGTCTTGAGTAGTATCCTAATAAGACTAGGAATGTTATATATTGAATTTCAACTATGGTCATCAACATCAACGTATACATTGTAACATAATTGACATACATTTTTTCTAGAGCACATAATTGGCATACATGTTGCTTGGTGTTTTCGATATACTTCATAAATATTTGTTAACTTCTGATTAAGTGAAAATTCTTTACAAACCAAACAAAAACACATAATAACAATTTTAAGATGGCAAAGAATATAATCCAGTCATTCTTACACAATCTGCAACGAATACAACAATATGTAGAAAATGTTGTCATTATTTTTATGGAAGAAAAAAACAAATCAAATTAAAAAAAACACAAACAATCACCTAATTATTTTGGTTGTGTTCATCCTAATTTTTTTAGTGAGTAATTTGTTTGCAAGCCAAAACATAAAAAAAAAAAATAATCACTAACAAAATTCATTTTTTCCTTTGGTAATATATATTAACACTGTGAAATAGTTAATATATTAAATAACATATTTATAAGCTTTTTTTCTAATAAATAAAGATATCATATTTTTACAATAGAAAATGTTATGCATATTTGAAATTCAAATTTAACACATATCAGCGCTCAAACAATTACAATGTAAAAATCTGATGACTTTCACACGGCGTGATAACATCTTAATTTCGGGGACGATACACATACGTTATCTCTGCAATGTATTGTAGTTGAATTAATTACGTTAACAAAACATAAAGATAAAATTAAATACAACTATTTCAAACTAGAATTAAAATTTTATGTACCAATTCAGAATAATCTAGTCAAAATTCCCTAAACACATGCCAAAATTTCAACAACATATGCGAAGTAACTTGTAATTTATTTAAACTTTTTAAGATGTAAAACAATACATAGTCTAATGAAATTCTCCATTACAGTATCTCACAAACGTTTGATTGAACAATTTTAAGAAAGTGTTTTGCCCTTAACAACCGACTCTGCCCTTAACAATCGACTTGATTTGTTTGTTTTGATTGTAAACTTTTATATCTTGAACCAAATCACAACAAACACAACACATATATTGTAATTAGTTTGCAATAAGATTAAAAAAAATTCACGTAATATATATTACAACTTTTGTCATTATATTGTATTTAAACTTAGTTTTCATACCAAAACCCAAAATTAGAGGTAAATCCGGATTTCTTTTCTAAGTTATACGCAAGCTAAAAGAGAAAATAATCGCAACGACGTAACATAATAAAATGCAACTAATACGGAAAATAAAATGCATGCATTACAATAATTTCCTATTATCACTACAAAAAGGTCTCAAAAGTTGTTGGTATAGGTCATAAAACTTATACCAACGTCCACATGCTACCGTCTAGGATACTATGCTTATACCAACGGCAAGAATGTCGTCCAATAGCTTATACCAACGGAAAATTAGCTTGATGCTATAGCAACGACATTTTACACCTATTAAATAGCTTTAGTCAACCTCCATATCCGTTGGTATAGGATCAAACTGTCCGTTGCTATAGGTTTTTTTTTTTTTATAATAAAATTCATTCTAATATAAATATTTTTTAATAATAATAAAATTTTCACAATAATTCCTGACCAAAAAAATAATATATTCGGCAATACTTTTTTATTGCACTACACAAAATTTAAGGTAACATCAAAGAAAATTTCAATTATATGATCAAAGTAGTAAGTCTTACAAACATATCAAAATAACAAAATAATGTCAATTTTATATATTAACCAACATAAAAATAGATACTACATCAAAAAAACACTAGATGAGCCTAAACATATCCAAGATAAAAATAATTTCTAATCTTCCTCTCTTCCGTCTTCATCACTGCATTGACTTGAAGAATTTATCTGGTTTGGAGCAATAACACCATTTGTGGCCTATTAAAAATAAAAAGAAAATATGTTACAAACTCTACTTAATTCATGTTATCATAATATTGGAAATCTGAACTCGAAAAGTAAAATATCAATTATATAATATACTTGTTTTGCAGCTTATAAAACTAAGCTCACAAGGTAGAGCAATTTTACTTAAAAAAAAGGGTAGAGCAATTTTACTTAAAAAAAGGGTAGAGCAATTTGAAATTAAATCTACAAAACCCAAAATTGATACAAGCTAAACACATAGAGGTCACTAAGACCTGCCAATATTCGCTCAACAAACCAATCCTTAAAATACTTACACTC
>Ga0228711_1003993_pt1 | contig 22876 bp, 9 predicted proteins | sample MedpolnodulmetaG_2_FD_177996 | JGI IMG/M metagenome (GOLD analysis project Ga0228711, IMG submission 177996) | Root nodule microbial communities from Medicago polymorpha collected in Santa Monica, California, United States - brown nodules | ecosystem: Host-associated > Plants > Roots > Nodule...
TCTCAAACTACTTTCCACTCAACAACTACTCATTATTTTTAAAAAATAGCACCAATAATAATATTTATTAATTTCACCTACTAACATATTTTAATAAATTAAAATATAAAATGGGGTGTTACACAAAGGATACCTCCAAGTAAACCTTGGGGATGTATGACTCATGTCAACGATGACATACCATCTTACGTTATTTTCAGCATATTTTTCTGGGTTTTTAGTTAAGATTTGATCCAAGGGTCGGAGTTCTGTTACCGATTGATCCCTCTACATATTCTCCACATATAAGACTTATGATTGCATGGACAACAAATATAGACTTGACAATGCAAAACACCAACTAGTTTATCATTACATGATTCACTCCCTCATATAATATAAACACACCAAAGTATCGTCAAATCAATACGTCCATACATCAACAATTCATCATCATCATCATAGTAATCACCGTATCACATTCATTATATTTATCACACCAACATCTTTTCTTTTAGCAAAGATAGAATATTAAACGATTAATCATTTATGCCTAGTTAATCCATATTTCAAGTATACATATCATAGCTAAATTAACCATCATTCATCATCCCATCAATGGCCCATAAGCATTCTCAAGTTATCATGATATTCAATTTAATCCCATACTTATATCAAAGTTCGTCTATTTTCACAATTTCATAATATTCAATCCAATCCCATTCTAAGCTAGATTAAACCAATCATAAATACTCAATTATACTTCAATAAACTAAGTTTAGGTGTTTGAGACTCATTCGTATGCATTAGGAACCTAAAAAATACGAAAAAGTTGAAGTTTTCCTACACAGAGGGGACGCACAGTCGTGCCACAGGGGCGTACGGTCGTTCTCCCCAAGTGCGAACCACACTCACGGTTTGTGCCACAAGGGCGCACGGTCGTGTGCATCCACCATAACATGGTTTCTGCACAATTTCATTTTCGCGCGTGAGACTCTCTTTTCAAAACCGTTTTCGATCCCGATCGTGTCAAATTCATCCCAAACACTTAAGCCACTTATACTCAACCATTTAACATCATTTCTAACTCAAAACATTTCAATTCAACTAATCACAACATGGCTTAATTCACTTAATTACTTAAAACGACTTTTAGCTTAAAAATCCATTTTCCCCCAAATTCAATCTCTCACCCAAAAGTTCACAACATAACATAATTTTCTTATTCATTTCATCACAATAACAACTTCACCAACACAATCATACAACCCAATTCATCAAAACGCCACTTCCATGATTATTACACATTTCTCACAAAATTCACAAACAAACCACAACTTAATCCAAACTTAACATCTAACATACTCACTTCCATGAATTTCAATAATAAACACATACCCAATAACATGGCAAGTAATTAGAACATGTTTTGAGCAACAATCATCAATAATATCATGATTTTTACATAATTAAGCTAAAATCTCAACATCACTTATTCCATATAATCAACCATGAGTTTTAGCACAACAACAACATTTCAAAAATTTTATCATATTCAAAATTAGCTCAAATAATGGAGCACGAAAATTAACATGATTCATCATTATTACAACAAAACACAACAACTAAGTTCTACCCATATTCTCAATCAATTCTATGAAAAGTAATTCTCAAACCCAACCCTTAGGTTTCAAACTTTAAGTCTTCCTAACTCCAAATCTTACCCTCTAGGTCTTCAAACTTGTTCTACCTCTTTCTCCTCTTGGGTCTCTTTCTTCTTTCTTCTCTCTCAGTTTTCTCTCTTTTCTCACTTTGCCTCTTTCTAGTGAAATTTACCAAATGAATCTCAAAAGTAAGGTTATGACTAACAATAGTCTTATATATTCATCCTATTGGGCTTAGTTAACTCAACGTCTTTTGGGTTCAATCTTATTCTTACTAATAAATAACTCTCATCTTTCTAATTCAATTAATTTTTCCATTTTATCAATTACCTCTAATCTAGTAATTCTACAAAGTTACTACCCACCTCATTAAATAACTTTCACATCTAATTTAGTTAATGCCCTTTACTCCTCAAATTACCAAAATACCCTTAATTTTTCTATATCTAATAAAATTCAATTAACCCAAAGATATAACCACATCAAACAATTAAATAAAGGGAAATGTTTTTAAATGATAACTTTTTGTGAAAGTTTGTGTAATAAAGGGCATTGGAAATTGAAAACTTTGACACTTTTAAGGAATAATGACTTAATTTAGAATGCTTAAAGGCTTAAAGAGTACCCTGAGGGCACTCGTTAACAAGACTCATAAATAAAATAATAAAACAATTAAATAAATAATATCCTAAAAATAGGGTCGTTACAACTTTTCCCCCTTAAAATTTTCGCCCAAAAAAATTACCCGAAGGAAACAACTTAGGATACGATTCATTCATCCGACTCTCTGATTCCCAAGTTATCCTATCTCCCGTAGGTTCAACCCGAATCACCTTCACCAAGACAATTTTTTTTCTCTTAACCACTTAACTTTTCAATCTTCAATCCTCAACCGCACAGTCTCAATGGCCATATTATCCCTTACTTCTGAATCATCCACTTGAATCACATGTGACGGGTCGTAGACATACTTCCGAAGCTGAGACACATGAAACACGCTATGTAGATTTGACAACAATGGTGGTAACACAATCTGATAGGCCATTACACCAACCCTTTATGTAATCTCATAAGGACCAACAAAACGCGGTGTCAACTTCTTAAACTTCAAAGCACGACCAACACCGGTCACGGGGTTTACTCTCAAAAACATATGATCTCCAACTTGAAACTCAATATCCTTACTCCGCTTATCATGATAACTCTTCTGCCTACTATGAGATGCCTTCATCTTCTTCTGAATCATCTTAACCTTTTATGTAGTCTGCTGAACAACTTCTGGTCCAATCATAGCACTCTCTCCTAACTCGTACCAACACAACGACGTTTTACACCTCCTTCTATACAACGCTTTAAAAGGTGTGATTCCAATACTTAAATGAAAATGATTGTTGTAAGTAAACTCAATCAACGGTAAACATTCACTCCAACTTACATCTTGCTCCAAAACACACAACCATAACAAAATCTTCTAAAGACTGTACTGATTTATTTATGTCAAAAAGTAAAATTATTCAGCCCTATATTTATTTATGTCTAATCCCAAAGCATATATTTTCATCAAACCTTACTTTTTACACCTCCCCCTGTCAAAATCACTAAAACACTACATGGCTTACTACTTACACCCCTTTTCTACCGAGCTTTACTAATGCACCTCTGTTTGTACCCTATCTCCTTATTCTTGCCAAGTTAAAAGTATTATTTTCTTCTTAAAACTTAATTTCTTCCATTCTTTAACCAACCAGTTAACTCATCTACTTTCTCATTACCTATAACTCAATAGTTGTGAATAATTTAATTAATAACATCAAACAATCAATAATAGTAGTAGTAATGATGATGATAATAATAATAATATCCAATAATAATACTAATAGATTAATATTAAAAATTGGGGTGTTACACAAGGCAGATTGTATTCGCATTGCTTCAGTGTGTTTTGCTGTCAATAATTTGAATCAAGGTTGAAACATTTCACATTAAAAATTGATCTCACTTAAAATGATGGGACGTGCATTGATAACACTTCAAGACCATTAGACAGAGTATTGAAAGGAGATGTCTCTAACATTCATTTTCTCTCAATTACATTTACTTCTATATATTCATTTGACCTTTAAGTTTGATAATGTTAAATTTTATTTTAAACATATTTTTATCAATGATTTAGTAGGAATCAAACTTGATACGCATAACTTACAATATTCCCACATTAATTTAAGAGTCCCACATTGGAAGTGATATGACTATAACAAATGGTCATAAGCTAAGGCAATCCTCAACTTAGAAATTAATTTTGTGAGTTTGTGTTGGGCGCAACTACACTTTCTAAGGTGATATCATAGCTTATCCAAGATTTGTTAAGTCGCATGCTATCAAAATTCATTATCGACAAATCGAATCACACTCCATATGTCAAGTTCTGGGCGTGATAAGGGTGTGTTAAGAGTTTCACATTGAATTTAATATGGTTTAAACAACTGTTTATTAGTGGGTCAATCTCCACCTCACAAACTAATTTTGTGAGCTTGTATTAGGTCCAACCATAAGTTCAAAGACATTGGACACTGACCACTTACATTATACTCATATGATTTATTTTAAATTTATTTTGACTACTTATGCCATTAAATTTTTCATTTAATGAATATCAAAATTATTATCAAAGTCAAAATAAATAAAAAATAGAAAGAAAAACAACGGGGTCAATACAATTTTCATTTATTGAATAACAAAATAATTTAGATTTAATGAATATGAAAATTATTGTCAAAGTCAAAATAAATAAAAAATAGAAGAAGTAAAAAAAAAACCAATGGTTTTTTTAAATCAGTATCTGACACAAAGATCGATTAGTTCGAGAGGTTTAATCCCATCGATCTTAAATGAAAGGTCAATGATTTGATCTCGAACTATAAAGAGAAACTAGTATATGTTTGGTTTCACTTCTAGAGGCGGAAAAAAATGAGTCCGGATGTGTATAATTGATTTTGACATGTTTTTTTTTTAGTAGAATAATTGATTTTGCCTCAAGAATTGATTCCACTTGAAGCTAGAATTTGTAGTTTTTATAATTAAACTCACTTTTACATTACATATCCAATCATAAATTACTTTACCTTCAACGCACTTTTAAACATAATCAATTCTTTCAAAATCAATTCTTACCGTAATGAAACCAAACATACATAGTTGGCAAGGAAAACTCATCTTATGTATCTAACAAAAAGTTTAATTAGTATATTTTATAGATGTATAATTATTTTACACATGTAATTAATGATTGTTATCACATCAATTAATGAAGACGAATGTTAGCAATACACATTCTAACACACACTTTCAAACGTTGTGATTGATTAAAATTCGAGTGAATCATCAACTTCGTCCCTGAATTTTTACGGGTCGGCCAACTTCGTCCCTCAATTATGCGAAATATCAATTTAATCCCTGAATTTGTTAAATGTCAATCAAGTTAGTCCTTCTGTTCAAACAGAGCGTTAACAGGGCTGACGTGGCAGTTAACCTCTCACATGTCAGACGCCACGTAGGCAGGGACTAATTTGGCTGATAATAACAAACATTTTGAAGGACTAAATTGATTGATTTGCAGAAAATGTTTTGGCCTTCTTCCCAAATGGCTCTTTTCTTCCCCAAGAGCTATTTCTTCTCTAATTGTATAAAATTGGAACGCTAATTACACAATCTGCAATCTACACTCTATAATCACGAAAATTTCCTCCAATAATAAGTGGTCCAGTTCTGCCCCCAATTCAAAAAACTTAAAACCCTAATTTTTTTCGTATTGAATCTGAAAGCCAAAATCTTCAAAATTTCTTGAAGCAAAACTATTGAAATTGAATCTGAAATGATGGGGGGTGGGAATATGGGAAAAAACGGTTATGAAAGTCAAGCTTCATCTTCAAGCTCCAAGTTTAATGGTGTTGTGAGAGTGCTTGAATGCTGGTGTCCTACAATTTATGTTGTTAGAAAATCCAATACTTCAAAAAACCCAGGAAGGCCATTCTATGCTTGCCCTCTGTCAAAGGTTGGTTTAACTAATGAAAAGAGGTTGAAGATGATTGAGAAATGTAATCTTACTATAATAATATTGCCATCAAATTAGTCCCTGAATTATTTCTCTATCTATCAAATAGATCCCTACGTTATATAAAAAACCATCAAATAAGTCCCTGAATTGTTTAATCAGATATCAAATTGATCCTTGAAAACAACTGTCTCAAAAACGCAACAAACACAAACAAAGAAGAAGGCGAGCATCAACGGTCACAAAAACAAAATAAACAACATGATCAAAACTTAAAACGAAAACACAAAAAAACGGACAAAAACAGGGTGAATACGAACGAACACAAAAACTTGATAAACAACAGGAAATGTGTTACCTTTAATCACAGCCAAACACACAAACTTCAAAAACGTCAGAATCGCCGGAGATGATGATGATTTTGGAGGGGTGAAAATGGAGGAAGTTTTAGCTGGAAGAAGAAGGGTCAAGGACGTTTTTGATGTTCTGAAATGTGAAGAAGGAGGTATGGGTAATGCAGGGGCAAAATGGAAAAAGCAGAAAAAATAAACTGAAAAGTGAAAACTCAATTTTTTTCCAATTCAATCAAATTAGTCCCTGAACACGTGGCTTCCTTCTTGCCACGCGTACAAGACAACTCAGCGTGCAGGGCGACAGCTCAGCATGGCTAACAGAGCATTTGGACGGAGGGACTTTTTTGATGGACGTCTGACAAATTCAAGGACTAAGTTGATATTTCGCATAATTGAGGGATGAAGTTGGCCGACTCGTGAAAATTCAGGGACAAATTTGATGGTTCACTCGTTTATGTTGCTTGATTTGCATGTGACTCTAAAAGGGCACCACCTTTTTCTTTTACTTCTCTTAAATAAAAATAATAATAAGGATTCAATTCTCTATGATATTAATTTTGTTGGATTAAGTCCATACAAAGTTAGAGCCCTACGAGCAAGCAGTGAGATTGTACCTACTAAAAAAATAGTCGATAATTAAACCGGATGCCAAGGTTTAAATTAAATAAATGATAAGGTACAAGGTCTCATTTTTGTTTACTTCTCTTAAATCCACAAATAAAGAGTTTATTTATAAATTCTAGAGTTAAATGTTTACAAATATTTTTTAAGAGTTAATTATGTTTTAGGTGTCTTTAAATATTCTAATTTTTTGTTTCAGTCATTTTAAAAATTTTCTTCAACTTTTACTCCTTTAAAACTTTCCATCATCACTCTTAGTCTTGCTTAAGTATTCGAAATTTTGATTTTTTTCACACAATCATGTTTAGTACATTATAGAATTCTCTTTGCAAAAGTTTAATTTTTTTTAACAAGGGTAAATTAAATATGAATATTTATGTTCTTGAAGCTTAAAAATTCATAATTAATTGTTTTGTTAAAACAATCTATTTTATGTGGGAATGATTCTCATATAAATATTCATTCAAAAATTCATTCAAAAATCAAAAGGGTAGACTAGTTACGACCTAACTTAAGTGCAGAAACAAAAAATGTGGACATAAAACTCTAGAGAACTAAAAATCAAAGAATTTTTTTTATGAATATTACTTCTAATCTTGACTATTGATTCTAATATTAACTAGTGTTATTCCTAGTCATGAAAAAAAATCATATTTAGAATTAATGAAGCCTATTGTAATATTTCTTTTACACCTGCAACACTCATCATTCGCAAATCAATTTGGTAGAAAAAATCCCATACCAATACCTTCAAATCATCACTCCGGAAAGAACAATCATACAGGTGAACAAACAGTTTTTTTCCTTTCTAAAAGTAATTTATATATTATAAACTTCCATGATCTGAAAGTTAAAAATTGATGTGTCTAAATAGGTTGATATAACCTAAACTATAAATCACGATTGCAATTTGAAAGCAACTTAGTTAACAATCATCACCTTTCTTTTTTCTTCTTATTACTATTCTCATCCTATGATATGAATGTAAGTCTAAAATAGAATCCTAAAATTAACGATGTAAACTAGTTATCATCGTGAAACAAACAAATTAAATACCCACATTCAAAATCCTATGGTTTCAAACGTAAAGATAAATTACCTGGTTGAGTAAATCACTGGTATTAACGATTATAAGAGTTCAAGCAAGAGTAAATACGTAATTAAACAACCGCAAAACAAATTAAAAAAGAGAAGGTGAAGAAATCGATATGATATAGTGTTCACTGACCTAATGATTAAAGAGAGAATATCACAGACTAGGTTGCACGACTGAAGGCCGCATGTGACAAACAAAGAGTTATATTAAGAAAATAAATAGGAGAAAAATCTACTCCTATATAGTTTCAGAAAAAACAAATATTGTTACCTTCTTGGGTTTATCTCCCTTTTTCTCAACAAACATTGATTTTCCTAAATCTTCTGCTTTATTTTTTCCTATATTTCCTCTCTATTTTTCTACCAACAATAAACGAGATTTGAAGTATATCTCCTTAATTTTATGTGTAGGATGGTCATTTTACAAAATTTAATTGAATTGTTTTTTAAAAAATTAAAATTAATTATAGATAATGTTCATCAAAAACTGTAACAAATTTCTACGGATAACTAACAAATTAATCAATTTATTAAAAAAATTACGGATAATGTTCATCAGTCTAACAAATTTTTACGGATAACTATGGAATCAATTTATTTGTCAAAAAAAATTACGGATAATGTTCATCACAAGTCTAACAAATTTTCACAAATATCTATGAAATCAATTTATTTGTTTTTAAAAAAATGACTTAAACAAAAATATTATAGAACTATCCACAGATATAACAAATTTTCCTCTTTGGAATACTTTTAAAACATTATTATTTTTTTAAATTAAAAACAAAAAATTGTAGCTAATATGCACTTCCACGGATAGGTGAATATAACAAATTTTCACCGATATTTATTTTTTGGATGCAAAATTAAAAAGTCTTTCAAATACTTTTAATTTTAATGGTTATTTTAAATATATTAACATTAATAGAAATGCTACATTAATGTTAATATATTTAAAAGGGTTAATAGTAATTTTCACACCTGTAATATAGGTCATTTCCGGTTTTCGCCCCTATAAAATTTTCGGTTTGATTTGCATCCATGTAAAACTTTTTTTTCCAGAAAACACCTCTCCTCCATCCAACTCATCAAATATGCATATAAGGCGCTGATTTGGCTTTTTTTTTTTAATTGTCTACATTAGATTTTATTTTTAAAAATATCTGAAATTTAATTTTCAAAAATAAAAAAAAATCCAAAAAATAATCAGATTTTTTTCCAAAAAATTTAAAAATCGAAATTTTTTTTTTTCAAATATTAAAAAATCAGAAAAAACAATAAGATTTTTTTGAAATTTTCAGTTTTTTTTCTTTCGAAATTCAAATATTAAAAAAATCATAAAAAATATTCGGTTTTTTTTCAAAATTAATTTTTTTTTAAAGATTCTGGAGTTTAATTTTCAAAATAAAAAGAGGTAAAATTAGAAAAAACAAATTCAAAATTAAAAAAAAAAGTCAGATTTTTTTTTCGAAAAAAAATATTTTCTACAAAAAAAAATTCTTGAAAATATTTTATTTTTAAAAATCTGGATACAAATTTTTTTTTCAAAGATTTTATTCCAGATTTTTATAAAATATTTTTTGAAATAAAAATTTTAGAATAAAAATCATTTTTTTTACGAAAATTTCAAAATTAAAAAGTTCATTTTTTAAACAAAAAATATAAAATTTGGAAAATATTTTTCATAATAAAAAATAATTCCTGAATTTTTTATTTTCTAAAAATAATTTTCAAATTTTTTAAATTATTTTTATTTCTAAATTAATATAAATGAATTTATATTATAATTTTTATAAAAAAAATAGTTACAAATGCCATGTGTACCCTTAAAAAATATAAAATAAAATTAATTATATAGTCAGCACGCCACATAAGCATATATGCACAGTCAGCATGCCACATAGTGTACCACGTCAGCAAATATACACAGTCATATGGGAGAGGGGTGTTTTCCGGAAAAAAAAGTTTTACAAGGATGCAAATCAAACCGAAACTTTTATAGGGGTGAAAATCGAAAATGACATATATTACAGGGGTGAAAAACACTATTAACCCTATTTAAAATAACCATTAGTTTTCAAAATTTAAGCATATCAACTTTCTCATATCGGTCCCTTAAAAAAAAAAAAACTTTCTCATATCGATATACATAAAATTTGATTTTGGAGATATAAGCACATAAATTCTACAATGAGTGTGGCGTAAATATATAACGGTATTTTGGAGAAACATATGTAAACATAAAAAATTTCTTCAACAAGTGCGGGCCAAATATTTAACGGTGCATTAAAGATAAAATAAAAAATTATTTAATAGAAACACCATGATGGTGATATTTTGAAAATAGTTATGAGTTTCCAAAATTTTATCATATCGATTTTCTCATATATGTACATACAAATTTATTTATTCATATATAAGCAAATAAAATCTGCAACAGGTGCAGTGCAAACATTGAAGGATGTTTTACATATAAATAAAAAGTTATTCAATAGAAACAATATATTAATTTTTATATTTTGACAATATTAATGAGTTTTCAAAATTCTATCATATCAACTTTTTCATATATTCACACAAAAATTTGTTTATGCAGATAAAACACATGAAATATGCAACGAATGTGATGCAAACATTGAACGGTGTTTTGCATATAAGATAAAAAGTTATTTAATAGAAACACTACATTGATGATGATATTTTGAAAATAGTCATGAGTTTCCAAAATTTTATCATATCGATTTTCTCATATATGTACATAAAAATTTATTTATGCATATATAATCACATAAAATCTGCAACGGGTGCGGTGAAAACATTGAACGGTGTTTTGCATATAAAATAAAAAATTATCCAATAGAAACACTATATTAATGTTTATATTTTGACAATATTAATGAGTTTTCAGAATTTTATCATATATTTTTTTAATAAGGCAAAAGCATAATGACACTAAGAAAGAGAATATGTGATTTTCTGATGTTGTGTCAAGATCTCATATATATTACTAAAAAAAGGAGAAAAATACATAAAAAAATTGGGGGACATAAACCTAACCCAATAAATTCACACAAATGTGCAGGACAACCCAAACGAGCATTATAATCATTTTAAGCCACACATTCGATCCAACCTCCAATGATAACGTTAAACAATGGTCAGCTACCTGGCGTATGAGCCGACCGTCAACAAATAAATGATCCAAGAACCAACAACTCCCTACAACGAGGCAACAAACAACACCGACTATTTCGAGTCCATTAGTCCAATGTCAATCATATGAGTGACTAGGATTCTAAAGCAGTCTGAAGTCAGCCACAAAGATTGCGACAAATATTCAAACAACATCGACGTTGTTGGTGAACATTGTGTAGGGACCCACATGCACGTGGGATAACCAGCCAAAGCAATTTGCTGAAGCAAATTGTCACACAAAGTCTCATGCATTTATTGTAGGTTGCATTTTTCTTTCAAATAGTAAGCCTATGGTATAATTTGGTGCAGAAACATAGCTTGCTAAGTTTGAAAGCATAGCATTCATACATAGGTTTCACACTTTTGTTAGATGACTTTGGTGTGAAAGGATTGCATAGTTTTGCAACTTTCACTGTTCATTACCTCTATAAATAGAGGTGCATTTAAAGGAAGAAGCATCAGAAGCAAAAACACAACAACACAAGTGAGTGAATTACATCAATAGAGAGTTAGAGAAAAATTCAGTGTGAGAATTTTAGAGAAAATTCTTAGGTGTAATTGGGTTGTGGGTAGTGAGATTTTGTGAGTGTTTGTAAACACATATATTTCCCTTTTTATTAAAGAGATCAACAGCAGTCCGGAGAGTAGGCATTATTGGTCGAACTTCGTTAACAATTTTGGTGTGTTATTATTCCGCATTTATTTCACTTCCACTTAATCCGACTATGGGGAAATTGTGTGTGGTTTCCTAACAGACGCGTCATCGTATCTTTGAAACCTGCAGAACTCAACATATCTGGATAATAATCACAGAAATCAAAGGCATGCAAAAAATCTGATCTATTTTTATATCATGGGTTCTTTATACATTGTTATAGATAATATTGTTCTGGTTACATTGAGGTTGTTCCTATTTTAATGAGATTTAACTATTTTTTTAAATTAGTAATTTAGGTAATATTATTAAAAAGGATAAAAAGTAAATAAACTCCTCAAAACCCTCCCTCCTCTTCCCGTCCAAACTTGCAAACAAAGCCTAAGCGTGTGGACACACAAGAATAATAAGAAAAACCTCATGAGACAAAGACGTTATTAAAAAATATTTTGAGATATTTGTTTGAATTGTTCGATAATTGTCAAAAAAGTGTCACATTGGTGACCAACATCGATCTATGAAGCGTCAAAACAAAGATACGATGTTGACATAAATCAAAATTAATTAGTTCCAGCATGGCATATGAGTGTTAGACACCAACACTACCGTGTCACGTTGAATTCCATAGGTGTTTGTGTCTTGTAATGCAACAAGAGATTAATCATATTATCTCCGAATAAATTTCTATTTGCATAATAATTGTAGAGATCGCGCACTCCCATCAAACTTAGTGTCCTCCCATTTTACAAAGGTTCAGGGATATGAGCCTTTAAATGCACCACGCATACCAACCCGAAAACCAAAAAATAATGTAAGAGTAAAACATCTTAAACTGCCAAAAAAGAATTTGCAAACATCTCAGACAGTAGAAAAATATGAACATTGATCATAAGGTTATAAGTAAACCAAGTCATCTGTTAATGATGACACTAGTTCCAAAATCATTAATAAAAATAAATCATAAATCAAAATTAATTAGTTCCAGCATGGCATCAACAATGTCCCCATTGTGAGTCTTGAGAGCCTTGACAGCCTTGCTTCTTGACACTCCTGCCTGTATCATTACCATCTCAATATTTTGGGCCTGCATGCCGCCAATTTCATCAACCTCTTCTTCCTCTTCAGGCTGTGCTCCATCAGCTCCAGCACCTTGTTCTTGTTTTGCTATTATAGATCCCATATGCGGCGTTCTGAATTCTTGAGCAGCTTGCGTTTGCAACTGAGAGTTCAAGTCCTCTTTTTTTGCCTCCTCAAACATAATGTAGGTATCAGAATTTGAACTCTTGATGACATCAAGTTTTGAGATGAAAAACATAATCTAACAATGTATAAAATAATTTGGTTAGAAAACATACATGTACATATATAAATAAATAGTAGTAACTAGTTAATCTTGTCAATTGCAAATCGCAGAAAATAACGGTTTGTTCAAATTCAACTATTCTACAACAAGATTATAGCGCCACAATAACCGCTATTTAATAACACTTTATAAGAAATGGTGTACTGCGAAATACAAGTGATTAGTTCAAATTCTACTACACTATATGATCTACTATTTTTTTTTTTGTTTTGTTGAAGAAATATAGTTCTACTCTTGATCACCTGCTCTTTCAATGATGCTTTAAGATCGCGAATGTATGTCTTTGTATTGGTAATTTGATCGTCGCAAGAGCATATCTCAACCTTAAGCTTATCAATCTTGACATCGGCTTCATCTCTTTCAATCATTACCATGTCCAATTCCCTGTTCGCATCTTCTATATCATGTATTCTTTGACCAAGTTCCCTCAAAGAACTGATTTCATCTTGCAGAACCATTTGTTGAGTAGCATGCATCTCTTCTTGTTTCAATTTTTCAGCTTCATATTTACGTAATTTGTTTTCTAATTCCTTGTTTATAGACTCACAAAACTCTAGTTTAGAGGTCAATTGTATTTTCATTTTTGACAAACTTGCAATATCAAAATTCAGTTCATCTTTCTCCAAAGAGAACTTAGCTTGCAAATCAAGCATTTCCGAGTTCAATTTTTGCACATCTTGCTTATGGTCAGTTTCATTATTCTCGTACACCGAAACCAAATCTCCTAGCATTTGATTCTTCTTTCTCTCTGAAACCAGCTCCAATTCTGATTTAGCCATATTTTCCAGTGCCACTTTAAGTTGACCTTGCAATTGATGAGTCTCATTTGACTTACTCCCCAGTTCATTTCTTAAAGATTCAATTTCAGCTTTTGATATCTTGAGCTTTTTGCTGGCTACCTCAAGTTGTTTTACCAAATTTGTAATGTTGGAGACATACTCTGGAATATACTCTGGAATATGAGTGCTCAATTTAGCACTTTTTTTTTGCAACTCCTCGTCTTTCAAATTAAATTCTTCTAAAAGCTCTTTTTGTTTCCTCAACTCTTTCTTTTTTAGATTCAATTCTTCGCTCACATTATCTAGTTGACCCTCACCATTTCCAACTTGAACCTTCAACTTTATATTCTCTTCTTCTGAAAGTCGAAGCTTTGAATTTGTAACCCTTAGCTCTTCCTCCGTTTCAATAATTTTTTTGTTCAAATCATCGTAACTTCTATTGTCCATCTCCCACAATAAACCATCATCTGTGTTTTCCACCCCAACAAACTCGTTTTGTTCTTCTATATCAACATAGTTCTCTTTTAAGTTGATATCAATTTCAGGTTCGAAATCCCAAGACGATAAAGGTGTTTCACAGTCCACCTTTGTAGAAGCCACCGAGCTACTAGTATCATCATCAGAGCTAAGAAACAAATCGATATTGAGAGGTCGAAGACCTGATTTAAGTAACATCTTCTTCCAATATGGAGTATAATATTGAGTTACCGATACACTCTCTCCTCCATCACCTACATCAGAATTGCTAGGGCCTTCCATCTGAGAATAAATTCAATGGTTAGAATTTTTCAATGATAAGAACAATGTGTTAGAAGAAAAATAAAAACCATAAACATATAGATATAATGAGATGAAATGTAAATTTGGATTGCAATTTTGAAACGCAAATTTGTTTTCCTAGGGTATAAAACAAATCTAAATTGTACCATAAACAAAAATAGTAAAGTATCACCATGAAAGAAAATCAATTTAAAAACTGAGATACATAATAAAATTTTAAAATTCCACTGGTTGAATAAGTACATTAACTAACATGAAAAATTGACTACATGTACTTGTCAAAATAAAATAAAGAAAACAACAAAAGTGAAAAGAGATCATATGTCCTATGAATAGATAAAGAACACATTTTCTGAAGGGAAGAATTTTTAATTGTTTAGTCAGTGAGATTTCGTGCTAAAAAAAATCGATGAGAATGTGATATAAGTAAAAAGATTCTCTATTTTCCTTATCAATATCAATATGTGGAGGAAAAAAAGGTTCAATGAGCGAGGAAAGAGAAAGGTGAGCATATTTCTTAAAAAAAAAAAAAAAAACTCACTATGGGAGTTAAGGAAATAAATTGTTTGTTTTAGCATATGTATCTTTCATTAGAACAAAATTAATAGCTAGTAAATGAATGAAAAACAAACCACCGTTAAAAGATTTTGACATTATGAAGTCATGATACATAGCATAGTACACCGTTAAATGGGTGAAGCCAAGCACATGTCATTTTAAATGTAATATTGATGCATCTTTTTTGAGAAACTCTTGGTTCATGAGTTTAATCTAGGACCTGTGGATTTTGAACTAGACGCAAAGAGAGTGGTGAATAGCTTTTATTCTCAAAACTGTGATGCTACAAAATTTGGGAACATCATTGATCATTGTAAATCTCTTTGTATTAATTTGTATGAAAATTCAAGTGTCGACTTTGTACGAAGACAATCAAACAAGGTTTATAATAGTTTAGCTAAAGCCGCCCTGTTATCACCTGGTTTCCAAATTTGGGTAGAAAAACTTGAATACATATTGATAAATGAAATGCAATAGTTTTATACTTTTATTCCTCTCAAAAAAAGGATACGTAATAATTGAAATTCAAGATTTGACCTAGATATTTCCTAAAAAAAAATAAAAATTGACCTAGATATATTAACACAAACTTTTATAAAAAATCAGGAGAGCATACCGATAGAGAAAAAAATCAGGTGAGCATACTGATACATCAATCAACATAACAACCTTAAATTCACACTATGCAGTACCCCTTTTCACTATTTTATCTGGTATAAAAAAAATAAAAAATAAAGATGCAGCGACTTTGTATCATGTTTTTGAAATCTAACCTAAAAGAAGCAAAGAAGCGAAACAACATAGGAAGTAACAAAACGAAACAAACAATATTGAGAAAAGAGATGAAGGCTCAGAAGGATCCATCGGTAGTTATGTAATCATGAACGAAAATTTTCCATTCCTTCATAAAAGACAATAGAACAAATTGAAAATAAGCAAGTGAAAGAGATTATGAATAAACAGGTAAAGAACACGAATAGGAAAAAGAAGGAACATGATAACTGACCTGAAGAAAAAACAAAGGGTTTATTCTAAGTGACAGCCGAAGTGCAGAGAGAGAAAGAGTGAACAAAGAAAAAGAAAGGGTTTAGGGAAGGGTTTATTCTGTTTTTAGAAGAGTTTGTTACTTTTATTTCTGTTTATTTTCTACTAAAACTTATAATTCAAAAAAAAAAATCAAGGGATAAATTCAATTTTTTATAATAATAATAATAAAGACTTATTTTCTCCTTCAAAAAAATAAATAAATAAAGACTTATTTTGGTATTTTTATACATCGAATAAATTCGTCTATATGTTATAATAAATGAAGATTGAATTATTTCCATGAGTTTAACTTAATTGGTAGGGAATATTGCATATTATATGTAGGGATTGAAGTTCGAACTTCGGACACAAAAAAATTGAATTGAACCTTTTATTCAGTTAGATTTTTTTTTTAAACTGGACTATAAAAAAATTGTGACAAACTAAATTTGAATATTTTTATTTACAAACCAAACTTAAAGTCGATTAACTCCTCCTTCAAAAAACAAAGTCGATTAACTCTTTTTTCTAACAAAATTCAGTTAACACTTTAAGCATTAAATAAATAAAAACTTTTTTTTTTAGAGCAAATAAATAAAAACTTTACACGAGTAGGTTTATCATGTTTAAGTATTATAGTAACATACTCTTGATAAAGAGTATGATGATATTGGATTGACTCATAGAATAAGGTTAAATGACTACAAAATTTTGCCTTTTATTAGCGGAATTAAACCTTTAAGAATAAAAAAATCCATCAGTAAGTCGTATTACTAACGGATTGGCGACAAAACAAATTCCCTCGTATTACAGGTGCAAATAACATTACTGACGCATGTCCTACCAAAAATTTGTCCCAGTACTAATGGCAGATATATCCGCGGGTAATGTTTTTCGCCAGTAGTATACTTCCCACTTTTTTATTTTATGTAATTAAAAATAAAATTAATTAAACACAAATAAATTAAAGAAATAAAAATTAAATTTAATAAAACACAAATTAATTAAACGACATATCATAATACTATTCGATCCTGGTTGTCCGCTCCTTTCAGCACTTTTGGTCTGAATTTTTCTTTTCAAAAATACCCTTAATTTTCAATACAAATAACACATGTAACTAATAAATAAGAATAAATTTAAATATTAAAACAAATATAAAAACACGATATGAATATATATATATATATATATGTCTGTTTTTTTTTCCTTTATTATTTAAAAAGTGTAACAAACTAGATAAGTATATTTGTACTTACTTTATCATTATCCCAATTATACGCTTAAACAATTTTTTTTATGATAAAGATCGTTGTTGGTTTCATTAAAAAAAAGAATTTAGATTATATTTTTTTTGTTATATTCTTGCTGTTATTGAAATAAATAGTCATGCTTAGTTTGGTTTGTTATAACTTGAATGCAACAAACATTTATAATTTTAGTTTTAATCCAAATCAAAATTTCATAAAAAAACACCGTTAATAATTTTCAAACTCTAGAACAATGAACTTATTCTGTTCTAGGTTCTTTAGTGTTCACAATCAATTCTGATATGGCGTCCAATTTGTTTGTGAGAAGAAGCGTCACGTTTATGTGAGAATATGAGAGGAGAAACTACGTCCTATAGAAACCAGAGAGAGAATATGCACAAAAGGCTATAAACTGGTGTGGTGGTGTTTACCAGTGTTTTTGGTAAACAAGATTGCCAGTCTTAAAGGTTACTTGTAAGAACAACTAGAAATCCTAGGACATGTTGTGTATTCTTATTCGAGAAAACTTTGAATGCTTATCATATTCATGAGTTTGTTTATGAAAAAGACGAAGAAAACTGTCTTAAGATGAAGAAAACTGCCTAGTTCGACAGAAATAATTAACAAGGATGTTGGAAATTAAAGCAATAAAAGACTTTAAATTTAAAGGCAAAAAAACTTAAGAAATGTAAATTGTATTGTTTTAATAAGAAAATTGTTCAACAAATCATTAAATACATTCTGCACTCACTCGTTTCTTCATGCGTTGGGTACTTTGAGTGTGATGAACTTTTGATAAGTTATTTGTGACACTTTTTATATTATAAACTAGTATATATACATAAGAAAAATAACCAACATACCAACAATCCTGAACTAAATATATTCGACAGACTTGGCTTCTGCTTCCATATGTCTTGAACCTTTAATATTTGCCTTTTAAAGAGGGTTTGAGAGGAGATGAATTTCTCTTCTTTTGTTATTGCTTACAATGTCTTTAATTTACTGGTGGAAATGAAGGGTGTTGGCGGATTTCTTATGATATCAGACAATTACTAACAACTTTTTTTTTGAAGAACAATTACTGACATATTTAAATATGTCAGTAATACAATGTCATCTATATTATCATTATTGACGGAAAAAATCCACTACTAATTCAAAGCAGATTGGTCATTAACGTTACTTGCACATTGGTCATTATCGAGGGTTTAGATCCTCAATAATTATCGAGGTCTAAATTTGTTAATAATACAATTTTTGAATTTTGTCACTAATTAATGAATTATTGTAGTGAATGCAATTAAATCAAAGTATGTAAGAATAATCATTACAATTTTATTTCTATTTTTAAAATTGTTTTTATTTAAAATTAAAGTTTAATTATATATATTTTTAAATATAAATTTATTTCTATTTTTCTAAATTATATCAATTTTTTGAAATCTTGGCCATTTTATGGCAGTTTAAAGTTTAAACTGCCACAAATTGATAATTTTATCTTTTTTGTTTTTTTCAATTGGTGATTTGTGGTGTTCAGAACAATCACACATTTGTGGATATTTGAACCCTAAAAAATCTTTTTGTTGAATTAACAAAATAGGATATTCGTGATGGATTTTTCCACCACCAATGTTTGTGGCAACAAATAAGTGAGGGATTTTGTCCCTCATAAGTCTGAAACAAATTTCAGTTTTATGTTCGTTTTTCATCGTTTGTGAGGGCTTTTGGTGCCTACATAAAGGGTTTTCTCCTTGTATTTTAAGGACACATCTAACGAATTAAATCTATGAACATTGTTTAACTTCTATTGAATTGAATACACAAATTTTAAGATAATCTTTCTATTTTTTTATTCCTGAACATTTATCCTTAGTCTCATTGCTTTTTTTAAAGAATCCTTAGTCTCCAGTGTAAATATAGATGAGTTAATTTAACTTCTTAAAATAAAAAAACCTTAGTCTCATTGTTCACATTGTCAATATACAAAATAAAAAAGGGATGCTTGTTAGCATTTAACATAAATTATAAGATTATCGCATGAAAACAAATGAGAGACAAATAAATAATTATTGTCTTTGATATTCCTCATCTAATTTTAAAATTGTAAATGATGTAATTTATAACTTGTCTATAAAATAACAAAACGTTACAAATTTTATGTGATTATTTAAATTAAAAAAACTCACTTATTTGATACCTAAAAGATACATAATACATTTTTTTTTTGAAGAAGTTAAATTATCCCACCCAAATTGTCACCAGAGAGTATTGAACATGAGACCTCGAGGAGGAGCACACTCCCAGGTCCCAAGCCAATACCACCGGACCAACCCAAGTGGGTTAAGATACATAATACATTAATATAAATAGAGGGTTAAATTTTACAAAAACTTTTGTATTTATAACATATATAATATTTATTTTCACACGCTTTGGATGACTTGAATAGTCATATTTGATACATGAAAAATTGAGGAGATATATTTTCTTTGCAAAATATATTGATGGTTTGTGTATGTAGTTGGTGGTGTTGTTTGAGATTGAAATGCATGACTCTCAAAGTCATGTCCAGTATATGAAGAATGAAAAAGAAATTTATTATATGTAAGATATATATGGATGGTTCTAGTTGAATGCGTTGTTTGTGATTGAAACAATATGAATTTAAGAGTCGTGTATAATTAATGAGAATGAGAGAAACTCAATTATGCATTATTTATCTTATATTTTCAAAATTAATGATAATTAATTGTATTTTTTACCTAAACAAATTAGTAATTGTGATTTCATTTTTTGTTTAATTAATTGACAATGCATGCATTCACCAATGTATGGTAGGTATAAAAAAAATTTCTCTTTGTTAATTGATTTTAACAATTAGTGAATTAGTCCACAACAAGATTAAATATTGTAATGATTAGTTTCTTAGGAGTATTTAAGCCGTTCACTTTTTAGGTTGTTCCAAATAAACAAAAGTAATAAATTTAAAACACCAAAAAAAAATTGTTTATCGGGATCAATGTTTGGTTAGTTTGAAAAAATAGTTGGTGATCTTATCTAGTGTTGTTTATTTTCATGTTTCTTAGATTTATTGTATGTTATATCAATATCAGTGTCTTTCTTTATTTTGTTGGTTGTACATATAACTCTATTTATGTTATTATACGCTAGCGAAAAGACGGACACTCATGTGCCCTTTTTTTCTGTTTTTTTATTGCGTTAACATTCGAAAATTATGAATAATATTCTTTTATGAAATTTTGATTTTGATTAAAAGTTAAAATATAAATGCTTTTTGCTTTCAAATTATAACAAATCAAACTAACCATGACTATCTATTTCAATGACACCAACAATTTAACAAAAAAATATGATCTAAATTCTACTTTTTTAATGACACCAACAACAATCTTTATTATAGAATTTTTTTAAGGGTATTGTCATACCCCAATTTTTGACCCAAACTGTCACTGACACATGTCATTGGGCCCTACGTTCGTACGCAGTTTAATCTGATCGATCTCTGATTTTCAGTGAAAATTTCGGCAGAGAGGTATTTTAAAATACCTCATTTTGATTCCGAGTCGGGCCCTCTTCTCTCTTTATCTTTTTTTTTATCTTATCTTAATTCCATCTTTCATTTAAATTTTTAATTAACTTTAATTTTGTTTCCTTTTGTAGTTAAACTTTTAATTATTAGTTTTAGTCTTCATTTTCTTTTTAGTTTTAGTTTGTCCATATCCAACTTTGTCCCAATCCAAAAATGGTCTCAGCTACACGCCAATCCAACGAACAGCTCACAAACTCATCTCATCTGCAACACAAACTCAAGAACAGAAACACAACATGTTCTTTTCATTCCAATCCAAAGCCACTTTTATCTGCTCTTTTAACAAAACCTTAGCAACAAACCTGATGCTATAAAAACCAAAGACACCTGCACACAGAAAAACGGAGGGGAAAACTCCAGAAACGCGCACAAGCACACAAGGGGCCAAAGAGTTCGTCACGCATCAAAACCTGCAAAAGGATAAACAACACCACAGTCAACCGTACCAGTCCCAACAGGACCGAATCCATACCAAATCACGCACATCAACAGAACCGACCGACAAATCCCATCACCCACGTATACCAGAGGTCCGAAACCGAACCAAGGGGATACTGCTGCGAATCAGTTTGAAAGGCGAGCCCAAGAACAGATCAAGACCCAAAATAAAGGTATAAAACTTTCTTTCTTCCTTCGTAGATCTAGGGCTTGGTATTTGTTGTATAAGAACTTTGAGGTGAGAAATAGGACCAGAAGAAGGTATAGAAGAGAATAGGCGAAAAAAAAGTAAAAAAAAAAAAGCATTTGGTGCGGCGCCGCCGTCAACGACGGCCAACCGCCACGTCGGAGCTGTCTCCAACCACCCTTGGCGGGCCAACCGCCGCCGCTCCTCCCACTCTCCAATCGGAGAAGAAAGAAGAAGAATAGAGAGAGAAGAGAGTATAGGGAAGAAGAGAGAGAAAGTTGTAATAAAAATGAGATATTTAGGGTTCACAGCATATTTATATATTACCCTAACCCGACCCGTTTCTCTCTTCAAACTGAACCGGTCCAAAACCAATTCCTTCAGGCCCAATGCGTGCCTCCTGTCTCTAAGCCCATATTCTTTTTTAATTACTGCACCCCCTGATTACTGTCTTACCCCCCTGCTGTATTTTATTTTTCTTATTTTCTTTTGCGCATTTTCTTTCATTTTCTTTCCATTAGCATTGCATTTTGTTAATTCTCATGCATTTTAATTAGTTTAGGATTATTATTCTGCCTTCATTATATTTTATTTAATCATTCATTTCTTTTTATATAATATGGTTTAATTTGTACATTAGGCTTGAATGTAAATAATTCATGCATTTTAGTTTAGTTTTAGCATTTCACATTTTAATCTAGTTTATAGTTTTAGGCATAGAACTTAGAATGTAAACTAGGCTTAATGTAAATAATTTATTTTGCTTATCATTTATTTTTCGTAGATTTTAGAATGTAAATAGGCTTAATGTAAGTAATTTATTTTTCTTGTCATTTATTTCCTTCGCAGACCATATAATGTATAATAGGTTTTATGTAATAGTTTTAGGTGCATGTGTGCGTGTGTGGGTGTATGCCTTTTATTTTGCTTCTAGTTTAGGTTAAAGGTCCTCGTGGTGGTCCAACACCACCATGAGGTACCTACGTTTTATTTTCTTCCTCCGTTAGCTTCAATTTTAGTTTAGTTATATTTCAACGGAAAAAAACAACAAAAACATGCAAATAACAAAACCGCAAAAAATATTTTCATAAACAAACCTTGATTCAAAAATCAAGTGATCCTTTATTTTCTATTCTTTCGTAAGTCAAATTGCAATCTACATTAATCATATTTCAAGTCATTTTTCTTTAATATAAAAAACACAAACAAATTTATTTTGCCACGTGGCTTTTCATTTTAAAACATTTTTCAAAACTAATAAAAAACACA
>Ga0228711_1003994_pt1 | contig 22871 bp, 24 predicted proteins | sample MedpolnodulmetaG_2_FD_177996 | JGI IMG/M metagenome (GOLD analysis project Ga0228711, IMG submission 177996) | Root nodule microbial communities from Medicago polymorpha collected in Santa Monica, California, United States - brown nodules | ecosystem: Host-associated > Plants > Roots > Nodule...
CGCAGAGTACCGCTTCTGGTTCGGAATCTTTCTGAAGCTTGCGAAGCGCGAGCACATCGGCTGGTTTGAGTCTCGATGTGCGGCAGTTGTTTGGAAGTCCGCGGCAACAGATGGTCTCATCACCCGCTCTGACCTTTGGGGAGCCCAATCCAGAAGGCGGAGGATGATACGAGCTATACCTCGTCGCTTAGGCGTCCCAACGGCTTTGAGCAGCAGGCGAGGATATAGCCGTCCTCGACATCCTCATCGGTGATGCCGCCATTGTGCACCATATGAACCGGGCCCCTCGGTCTTGCGGAAGTTGCAGGTGCCGCAGATCCCCATTGCACAGCAAGAGGGATGACGGCCTGCACCTAACAAGACAACTGAGGCCGGGCACATTGCGATCACAGCAATCATCTCGCTCGGCTCAGCTCGCTATCAGCAGGAAATCTCGTCGACGAATTCAAAACGACGGTTTTGAATGCTCGAACACTCTGAGGACTGTCGGCAGGTCCTGAGCAAAAAGGCCGTTCACGAGCTCTGCCATGTGGTCGAGGATGTCCCCGCGCCAGCATGGTCTCCATCGTTCGTGTCCCAATCTCTTTCTTGTCAATCAACCGCCGCGATTCTCGGCATGTATCACGTCAAATCCATCAGTTGGAACAATAAAAATCAGATAATATTTTCAGATATATGTGTTTTACATTTACAGATGTTGGCGAAACGAAGAAACGGTATTATCGCACCATAAAATAACAAAATATATTCTTAAATATATCTCCGTTACTCTTGCCTTAAACAAATCATCCTAGTAGAGCTTCGTCTTACGTTATTCGCTGCCCAGCGCCATGCCGGCCCGCCCTTCCATCGCTTAGAGAGTGAAGTGCCACCATGTCCGAACAACCTTTGCCAACGCTGCCGATGTGGCGCGTCGATCACATCGAGCCCTCGCCCGAGATGTTGGCGCTACGCGCCAAAGGTCCGATCCACCGCGTGCGCTTCCCGTCCGGGCATGAAGGCTGGTGGGTGACAGGCTACGACGAGGCCAAGGCGGTACTGTCCGACTCGGCGTTCCGGCCCGCGGGAATACCGCCGGCGGAATTCACCCCGGATTCGGTGATTCTCGGTTCGCCGGGGTGGCTGGTCTCGCACGAGGGGAGCGAGCATGCCCGGCTGCGCACGATCGTGGCGCCGGCCTTCAGCAGCCGCAGGGTGAAGCTGCTCGCGCAGCAGGTAGAGGCTCTCACCGCGCAGTTGTTTGAGAAGCTGGCGGCCCAGCCGCAGCCCGCCGACCTGCGCCAACACCTCTCCTTTCCGCTTCCCGCCATGGTCATCAGCGCGCTGATGGGCGTGCTCTACGAGGATCACGTCTTTTTCGCCGGGCTGTCCGACGAGGTGATGACGCACCAGCATGAAAGCGGCCCGCGTAGCGCATCGCGGTTGGCCTGGGATGAGTTGCGCGCCTACATTCGCGGCAAGATGCGAGACAAGCGCCAGGATCCGGGCGACAACCTGCTGACGGATCTGCTCGCGGCGGTAGACCAGGGCAAGGCGACCGAGGAAGAGGCGATCGGCCTGGCGGCTGGCATGCTGGTGGCGGGGCACGAGAGCACCGTCGCGCAGATCGAATTCGGCCTACTGGCCATGTTCCGCCATCCGCAACAGCGCGAACGCCTGGTCGGCGATCCATCTCTGGTGGACAAGGCGGTGGAGGAAATCCTGCGCATGTACCCGCCGGGCGCGGGCTGGGACGGCATCATGCGCTATCCGAGGACCGACGTGACCATCGCGGGCGTACATATTCCCGCAGAGAGCAAGGTGCTTGTCGGTCTGCCGGCGACATCGTTCGATCCGCGCCATTTTGACGACCCGGAAATCTTCGACGTCGGACGCGAGGAAAAGCCGCATCTGGCCTTCTCCTACGGCCCGCACTACTGCATCGGCGTGGAGCTGGCCAGGCTGGAACTCAGGGTGGTGTTCGGTTCTATCTTCCAGCGATTTCCCGCGCTGCGCCTGGCCGTGGCACCCGAAGAACTGAAGCTGCGCAAGGCGATCATCACGGGCGGGTTCGAAGCGTTCCCGGTGCTCTGGTGATGCGCGGACGCCGCCGCGCATCGCGATCTTTTCCGCAATTTGCCGGGGCGCCTGGCGCGCACCGCCCGGATCAGCCAGGCAAGAGGTAATCAAGATGGACGTGCCAGAAACCACGGCAGCATGCCGGGACGCCTTCGCCGAAATGGCTTCGCCAACCTGCATCCACGACCCGTATCCGTTCATGCGGTGGTTGCGCGAGCATGATCCGGTGCATCGCGCGGAGTCGGGCCTCTTTCTGTTGAGCCGCCACGCCGACATCCACTGGGCGCTCAAGGCGACGGGCGATTCGTTTCGGGGACCAACGCCGGGCGAACTGGCGCGCTATTTTCCACGTGCGGCGACCAGCCTGTCGCTCAATCTGCTGGCATCCACGCTAGCGATGAAGGACCCACCGACGCATACGCGTCTGCGTCGGCTGATCTCGCGCGATTTCACCAGGCGCCAGATCGACAACCTGCGGCCGAGCATCGCGCGCATCGTCGCAGCGCGCCTGGACGGCATGGCGTCCACGCTGGAGCGCGGGGAGGTGGTGGACCTGCATCGGGAATTCGCGCTGGCCTTGCCCATGCTGGTCTTCGCCGAACTGTTCGGGCTGCCCCAGGACGACATGTTCGGGCTCGCCGCCGGCATCGGCGCGATTCTCGAAGGCCTGAGCCCGCACGCCAGCGATCCCCAGCTCGCCGCGGCGGACGCGGCCAGCGCCAGGGTGCAGGCCTACTTCGGCGACCTCATACAGCGCAAGCGCACCGATCCGTGCCACGACATCGTATCGATGCTGGTAGGCGCACACGACGACGATGCCGACACGCTGTCGGATGCGGAGTTGATCGGCATGCTGTGGGGCATGCTGCTGGGCGGCTTCGCCACCACTGCTGCGACAATCGACCACGCGGTCCTTGCGATGCTGGCGTATCCCGAACAGCGGCACTGGCTGCAGGGAGACGCCGCGGGGGTGAGTGCATTCGTCGAAGAAGTCCTGCGCTGCGACGCGCCCGCCATGTTCAGCTCCATTCCGCGTATCGCCCAGCGTGACATCGAACTGGGCGGCGTGGTGATCCCGAAGAACGCGGACGTGCGCGTGCTGCTTGCGGCCGGCAATCGCGACCCGGACGCTTTCGCCGATCCCGACCGCTTCGATCCGGCGCGGTTCTACGGCACCAGTCCTGGCATGTCGACCGACGGGAAGATCATGCTGAGCTTCGGCCACGGCATCCACTTCTGCCTCGGTGCGCAACTGGCCCGGGTTCAGTTAGCCGAGAGCCTGCCGCGGATCCTGGCGCGCTTCCCCACGTTGGCATTGGCCGAGCAGCCGACCCGGGAGCCCTCCGCGTTCCTCAGGACGTTCCGGGCGCTGCCTGTGCGGCTGCATGCGCAGGGGGAGGCTGAGATGCGCGTTGTGGTCGACCAGGATCTGTGCGGAACCACCGGGCAGTGCGTGCTGACGCTGCCGGGCACCTTTCGCCAGCGGGAACCGGACGGCGTGGCCGAAGTGTGCGTGGCGACGATCCCGCAGGCGCTGCACGCCGGCGTGCGGCTCGCGGCCAGCCAGTGCCCGGTCGCCGCCATTCGGGTCATCGAAAGCGACGCTAGCGATGGCGGGCGCGCCAGCGCCGGCTCTGCGCCTTCTCCGGCGGAGGCCGAGCGGCATGCCGCGAAAGACCAACGCAATGCAGGAGGACACGATGGAACGGTTTGAAGGCAAGGTGGCCGTGGTGACCGGCGCCGGCGCCGGCATCGGCAAGGCATGCGCCCTCGCCATCGCGCGCGAGGGCGGCAGAGTGGTGGTGGCCGACATTGATGGCCCGGCGGCCATCGCCTGCACCGAGCAGATCGCGGCAGAATCGGGCAACGCGCTGGCCCTGGCCATGGACATCGCCGATGCCCATGCGGTGGCAGCGCTGTTCGAGACGGCGGAGCGGCACTTCGGTGGGGTCGACCTGCTGGTGAACAACGCGAGCGCCATGCATCTGACGCCGCTTGACGGCGCGCTTCTCGAACTGGACCTGGCGGTTTGGGATCAGACCATGGCGACCAATCTGCGCGGCACGCTGCTCTGCTGCCGGCAGGCTATCCCACGGATGATCTCCCGCGGCGGTGGCGCGATCGTCAACATGTCGTCGTGCCAGGGACTCAGCGGTGACACCGCGCTGACGTCCTACGCCGCGTCGAAGGCGGCGATGAACATGCTGTCGGCCTCGCTCGCCACCCAGTACGGTCATGCGCAGATCCGATGCAACGCGGTTGCGCCGGGTCTCATCATGACAGAGCGTCTCCTCGCCAAGCTGGACGAGTGCATGCACCGGCATCTGCACCGGCACCAGCTCCTGCCGCGCGTCGGCCGCCCCGAGGACGTTGCCGCGCTGGTGGCGTTCCTTCTCTCCGACGATGCTGCGTTCATCACCGGCCAGGTCGTATGCATCGACGGCGGCATGCTGGCGCATGTGCCGACGTACGCCGACGGTGGCAACAGCCGCGCGGCGCGGACTGCCGGCGAGACCGCCGAATTTGCCGCGGCGCCGCGCAATTGATGGAACTGAAGGACATGCTGCTCAATCCGTTGAACCGTCGGCACCGGCTGCGGCACGACATCCCGGTCGTGCCCGGCGCTTTCCCCTTGGTCGGGCATCTTCCCGCCATCGCCTGTGACCTGCCGCGTCTACTGCGGCGCGCGGAACGGACGCTGGGCAGCCACTTCTGGCTGGATTTCGGCCCTGCCGGACACCTGATGACCTGCGTGGATCCCCATGCGTTCGCACTGCTCCGGCACAAGGACGTGTCCTCGGCGCTGCTCGAAGAGATCGCGCCCGAATTGCTTGGCGGAACGTTGGTCGCCCAGGACGGCGGCGCGCACCGGCAGGCGCGCGATGCGATCAAGGCGGCGTTCCTGCCCAAGGGGCTGACCCAGGCCGACATCGGCGACCTGTTCGCGCCCGTCATCCGGGCGCGGGTGCAGGCGTGGCGCGACCGCGGCGACGCAGTCATCCTGCGCGAAACCGGCGACCTGATGCTCAAACTCATCTTCAGCCTCATGGGAATCCCCGCGCAGGACCTGCCGCGATGGCATCGCAAGTACCGGCAACTGCTGCAGTTGATCGTCGCGCCCCCGATCGACCTGCCCGGACTGCCCTTGCGGCGCGGCCGCGCCGCCCGCGAATGGATCGACGCGCAGTTGCGTCAGTTCGTCCGCGACGCGCGCGCGCATGCCGCGCGCACGGGGTTGATCAACGACATGGTGAGCACCTTCGATCGCAGCGACGATGCGCTCTCCGATGACGTCCTCGTCGCCAATATCCGTTTGCTGCTGCTTGGCGGCCACGAAACGACCGCCTCGACGATGGCCTGGATGGTGATCGAGCTGGCGCGGCAGCCTGCGCTGTGGGACGCCCTGGTCGAAGAGGCGCAACGCGTGGGCGCGGTGCCGACCCGACACGCGGACCTGGCGCAGTGTCCGGTCGCCGAGGCGCTGTTCCGCGAGACGCTGCGCATGCATCCGGCGGTCACGCTCCTGCCGCGTCGCGCGCTGCAGGACTTGCAACTCGCCCAACGGCGTATTCCCGCGGGCACCGATCTGTGCATCCCGCTGCTGCATTTCTCGACCTCGGCGCTCCTGCACGAAGCGCCTGATCAGTTCCGCCTGGCGCGGTGGCTGCAACGCACGGAGCCGATCCGGGCGGTGGACACGCTGCAGTTCGGTACCGGCCCACACGTCTGCATCGGCTACCACCTAGTGTGGCTGGAACTGGTGCAGTTCTCTATCGCCTTGGCGCTGACCATGCACAAGGCCGGGGTGCGGCCGCGGTTGCTGAGCGACGCCGAAAAAGGCCGGCGCTATTACCCGACCGGACGTCCGTCCATGACAATCCGCATCGGATTCTCATGAGCATCGCATGCCCTTGTGGCGAGGCGCTGGCGCTGGCGACGCGCTGCTTTGCTGCACTCGGCGCGAGCAATCGGTGCGACGCCGGCAACACAGCGGCGGCTCTTGGCCGTCTCCTTTCAGGTACAAGGATATGAACAACATGCGGACCGGCTCCACGCTACACGATGACCAAACTGGCGATTCCCCGCTCGGCGGTTTGGGCGGGCAGGCCCGCGGCGCATCCGGCGGGCTGCTGCCGGAGATCTGGATGCAGGACGGCGCAAAGCGGGTCGAACAGGCGCTTGCCCGTCTTCTCTGCACCGAAGACGACGGTGAGACCGAGCTTATGGCGGCGATGCGCTACGCCACCTTGCATGGCGGGAAGCGCACCCGCGCCTTGCTCTGTCTGGCTGCCGGCGCACTGGCCGACACGCCGGCGCACATGCTCGCCGACGCCGGCGCCGCCATCGAGATGATGCACGCTTGTACTCTGGTCCACGACGATCTGCCCGCGATGGACAACGACGTGCTTCGACGCGGCCTTCCGACCGTGCACGTCAAGTTCGGCGAAGCCACTGCGATCCTGGTCGGCGATGCGCTGCAGGCGCACGCCTTTCTGACCCTGGCGAACCTGAATGCGCCGGGCGACAACCGTATCGCGCTCGTGCACGAACTGGCGCAGGCGGTGTCCGCCGAGGGTGCGGCAGGCGGGCAGGCCATGGATCTGTCGCTGGTCGGAAAGCACGTCGAGCTGGAAAGGATCGTGGCGACGCACCGGATGAAGAGCGGAGCGCTCGTGCGCGCGTCCGTTCGCATGGGCGCACTATGCGCCATCGCGGAGGATGCCGCGCACGCTGCGCTGTACCGTGCGCTCGATCGCTACAGCGAAAGTTTCGGCCTGGCGTTGCAGGTGGTCGACGACATTCTCGACGCGACAGCGAATGCCGCGACCCTGGGTAAGACGCCCGGCAAGGACGCAGCAGCGCAGAAGCCAACCTGTGCGTCGATCATGGGGCTACAGGCAGCGCGCCAGCTCGCGCTGGAGCTGTTGCGCGACGCCGAGGAAGCCATCGCCCCTCTGGGGCCGCGCGCGGAACGGTTGGCGCAGATGCTGCAGCGGGCCAACGCGTATCTGTTGAAGCACGCGCCATGGGCATGAGTGCACCCGTCCGCACGCAGTCGCCCGGCGACGTGCGCGGCGTCTGCCCGATCCTGGTTCTCGTCAACCGTCTGCAGAAGGAACATCCGCGTGAACGCGCTCTCCGAACAGATCCTTTCCGAATTGCGCCACCTGCTGAGCGAGATGAGCGACGGCGGCCTCGTCGGTCCATCCGTCTACGACACGGCGCGAGCTCTGCAGTTCCAAGGCAACGTCACCGGTCGGCAGGACGCATACGCGTGGCTCATCGCGCAGCAACAGGCCGATGGCGGATGGGGAAGCGCGGACTTCCCGCTGTTCCGTCATGCGCCCACGTGGGCGGCGTTGCTGGCATTGCAGCGTGCCGATCCTCTTCCCGGCGCTGCCGACGCAGTTCAGGCTGCAACTCGTTTCCTCGAGCGCCAGTCCGATCCCTACGCGCATGCGGTGCCGGAAGACGCGCCGATCGGCGCGGAGCTAATCCTGCCGCAGTTGTGCGGCGAGGCCGCGTTCTTGCTTGGCGGTGCGGCGTTTCCACGCCACACGGCACTGTTGCCGTTGCGGCAAGCGTGCCTGATCAAGCTGGGGGCGGTGGCGAGGTTGCCGAGCGGCCATCCGTTGCTGCACTCCTGGGAAGCCTGGGGGACGTCGCCGACCACCGCATGCCCCGATGACGACGGCAGCATCGGAATCAGTCCGGCGGCCACAGCCGCGTGGCGTGCGCACGCCGCGACACAGGGGAGAACGCCGCAGGTCGGGCGCGCCGACGCGTATCTGCAGGCGGCATCGGGGGCGACGCGCAGCGGCATCAAAGGTGTCGTTCCCAACGTCTGGCCGATCAATGTGTTCGAGCCATGCTGGTCACTGTACACACTGCATCTGGCCGGGCTGTTTGCGCATCCCGCGCTCTCCGAGGCGGTGCGCGGGATTGTCGCCCAGCTCGACGCCCGCTTGGGCGTGCGCGGTCTGGGCCCGGCCTTACACTTCGCGGCCGATGCGGACGACACCGCCGTTGCGTTGTGCGTCCTGCGCCTTGCAGGCCGCGACCCGCCGGTCGATGCGTTGCGCCATTTCGAAAGGGGCGAGCTGTTCGCCACCTTCCCCGGCGAGCGCAACGCCTCGGTGTCGACCAACATCCATGCTTTGCATGCGTTGCGGCTGTTGGGAAAGCCGGCCGCCGGCATCAGCGCCCACGTCGAGGCCAATCGCAACCCGCACGGTCTATGGGACAACGAAAAATGGCACGTTTCGTGGCTGTATCCCACCGCGCATGCGGTCGCTGCGCTGGCGCAAGGCAAGCCCGAGTGGCGCGACGAGCGCGCGCTAGCGGCGCTGCTGCAGGCGCAGCGCAACGATGGCGGCTGGGGCGCCGGCCGCGCGTCCACATTCGAGGAAACCGCCTATGCGCTGTTCGCGTTGCACGTGATGGACGGGAGCGAAGAGCCGACAGGGCGCCGGCGCATCGCGCAGGCGGTGGCGCGTGCGCTGGAGTGGATGCTTGCTCACCATGCGGCGCATGCACTGCCGCGGACGCCGCTGTGGATCGGCAAGGAACTGTATTGCCCCACCCGGGTGGTGCGCGTGGCCGAACTCGCTGGATTGTGGTTGGCGCTTGGTTGGGGGCGGCGCGTCCTCGCCGAGGGAGCAGGAGCGGCGCCATGATCCAGACCGAACGTGCGCTGCAGCAGGTGCTGGAGTGGGGGCGTTCCCTGGCCGGGTTCGCCGACGAGCATGCCGTGGAAGCGGTCAGGGGCGGCCAGTACATCCTCCAGCGCATTCACCCGAGCCTGCGCGACACCAGCGCCCGCACCGGCCGCGATCCGCAGAACGAAACGCTGATCGTGGCATTCTATCGCGAACTGGCGCTGTTGTTTTGGCTTGATGATTGCAACGACCTAGGCCTGATCGCGCCGGAGCAGCTCGCGGCGGTGGAACGGGCGCTAGGGCAGGGCGTGCCGTGCGCGCTCCCAGGATTCGAGGGCTGCGCTGTGCTGCGCACTTCTTTGGCCGCGCTCGCCTACGATCATCGCGACTATGCTCAGCTTCTTGACGATACCCGGTGCTATTGCGCGGCGCTACGCGCCGGACACGCGCAGGCGGCAGGGGCGGAACGCTGGTCCTACGCCGAGTACCTGCACAATGGCATCGATTCGATCGCCTACGCGAACGTGTTCTGTTGTCTGTCGTTGCTGTGGGGGCTGGACATGGTAACCTTGCGCGCGCGTCCGGCGTTTCGCGAGGTCCTGCGGCTCGTCTCCGCGATAGGGCGCCTGCAAAACGATCTGCATGGACGCGACAAGGACATGTCGGCCGGCGAGACCGACAACGCGGCGATCCTGCTGCTGCAGCGCTATCCGGCTATGCCTGTGGTGGAGTTCCTCTACCACGAGTTGGCTGGCCATACGCGCATGCTGCACCGGGTGATGGCGGAAGAACGCTTTCCCGCGCCGTGGGGACCGTTGATCGAGGCCATGGCCGCCCTCCGCGGGCAGTACTACCAGACCTCGACCGGCCGCTACCGCAGCGACGCTGCGGGGGGAGGCAAGCGTGCGCCGGCCTGAACGCGCGGGAGGCGGCGGTCTTGCGCGTGCTGCGTCAGTCCGATCCGACACAAGGCCGTTGCCCGATGCGACGGATGGAGCGAGCATGAGCGACACCGCCCTGAGCCGGCGCAAGGACGACCATCTGGACATCGTGCTGGATCGGCGAACGGCGCCGGCCACCGTCAGCGCCGGCTGGGAGTACATCCGTTTCGAACACTGCGCATTGCCCGAGTTGGACCTGAAGCAGATCGACCTTAGCGCTTCGCTGCTGGGCAAGACCATGCGCGCGCCGCTGCTGATCAGCTCCATGACCGGCGGCATGCCACGCGCCGAGGCCATCAATAGGCATCTGAGCGAGGCAGCGCAAGCCTTGGGTATCGCCATGTGCGTCGGTTCGCAACGCGTGAGCCTGCAGTCCCGCAACTCCCAGGGGCTGACGCGTGCCCTGCGCGGCCGGGCCCCAGACATCCCCTTGCTGGCCAATATCGGCGCCGCGCAACTGCGCGAGGCCGACGGCCTGGACCTGGCGCGCCGGGCGGTGGATGCGCTGGAGGCAGATGGGCTCATCGTCCATCTCAATGCGCTGCAAGAAGCGGTACAGCCGGAGGGCGACCGCGACTGGCGCGGCGTCCTGGCGCAGATCGCTCGCGCCGCACGCAGCGTGGGCGTGCCGATCGTGGCCAAGGAAGTGGGGGCGGGCCTGTCCGCCTCGGTGGCCTGTGCGCTCGTCGAGGCGGGCGTGGCGGTGATTGATGTCGCCGGCGCCGGCGGCACCAGTTGGGCCGCGGTGGAGGGCGAGCGCGCCCGCGATGCCGCCGACCGTGCAGTGGCGATGGCGTTTGCCGATTGGGGAATTCCGACCGCGGCCAGCGTGCAGGCGGTACGTCGGGCATTGCCAACGGTGAAGCTGATCGCGTCGGGCGGGATCCGCGACGGCGTCGAAGTGGCCAAGGCCATCCGGCTGGGCGCGGACATCGCCGGCCAAGCGGCCGGCGTGCTGCGCGCGGCGACGGTGTCCACCGAGGCGGTGGTCGCGCATTTCGAGGTCGTCATACGCCAGTTGGCCGTCGCCTGCTTCTGCACCGGCTCGGCCGATCTGGCGGCGTTGCGTCAGGCGCGCTTGTTGCCCTCGGCGAATCTGCTGTCGTTTGGCACTTAAACAGGTTCTATGGCAGGAATCCGAGCAGATGCTCTCCTCCCAGATTGTGGAGAGCAACATGACGCCTGCAACTCGTTGCGGGAAGCTGCAAATGCTTTTGTAGCTTTATAATACTGGTTCTTTAAGGAGTTGTTGGCATGCGCGTAGGAAACGATCATTGCGATGCGATCGGTGTGTCGGTCGCTCCCTCGCAACTTGATAATCTGTCTTCTGCGATTCTGCAGCAGGGGGGGATGGCGCGAGTGTCGCTGCCAGGCGATGTGGTGACCTGGGCGGCAGGCGGTCATCAGACGCTCAGGCGGATGCTTTCCGACCAGCGTTTCAACAGGGACTGGCGACAGTGGCGGGCCTTCCAGGACGGCGAGATTCCCGAGGATCATCCCCTGATCGGGATGTGCAAAGTGGACAACATGGTCACGGCGCATGGCGCCGATCACCGGCGCTTGCGCGGCCTGCTGTCCAGGAGCTTCGCGCCCGCTCGTATCGCCTTGCTGGCGCCACGGATCGAACAATGCGCCGATCGACTCCTGGCCGAGATGGCGCAGCGCGGCGGCAGTGCCGATCTGATGTGCGAGTTCGCCGTTCCGCTGCCCACCAACGTGATCGCCGAACTCTTCGGTTTGCCGGACGAACAGCGCGAGGAGATTGTCGCGCTCACCTACAGCTTGGCCAACACCTCCGCCACAGCCGCAGAGGTGCGACAGACTCGGCAGCGCCTCCCGGAGTTCTTCCGTCGCCTGATCGCGTTCAAGCGGGGCCAGCTCGGCGACGATCTGGCTTCGGCCCTGATCGTCGCGCGCGACAACGGCGAACTCGTTTCCGACACCGAGCTCATCGACATGCTGTTCATGGTGCTCTCTGCAGGCTTCGTGACCACCACCGGCGTCATCGGCAATGGCGTGCTGGCATTGCTGACGCATCCGCAGCAACTGCACCTGGTGCGCAGCGGCCAAGTTCCGTGGTCACAGGCGATCGAGGAGATCCTGCGCTGGGGCAGCTCAGTGGCGAATCTGCCATTCCGCTATGCCACCGAGGACGTGGAGATCGACGGATGCACGGTCCCCCGCGGGGACGCCGTCCTGATGGCGTTCCATGCGGCGAACCGGGACGAAAAGGCCTTCGGTCCCGGCGCCGACAGGTTCGATGTCACCCGGCGGCACAACCCGCACCTGTCGTTCGGCAAGGGGCCGCATGTGTGTCTGGGCGCTGCGCTGGCGCGCCTGGAATTGCGCTGCGCCTTCACCGCGCTGTTCGGGCGGCTGGAGGATCTGGCGCTGGCCATCGCCGCGGAGGACGTCGTCTACATGCCGTCTTACGTCATTCGCTGCCCGCAGCGCCTGCCGGTCACCTTCCGCCCTTCCATCGTGCCTCCGATAGAAACGAAGGCATTAGGTCGTACCCGCGGTGCGGCATAGACATGGTGTGATGGTGCCTCTCCAATGCCGCTCGGCTCATGGATCCCGTGCGGGGGTGCTGTTCAAACGCACTACCTTGCCACCTTGCAGCCTCTTCTGCCGCGCTCGCCAGCAGCATCCAACTGATCTCCCCAAAGGTTTGCGCCGGATCGCGCTGATCGTCTTTGCAGGGCCGACTTCTTCGGCTCCAGCCCCACACCTGCATCTCCCCACGTCGGCCGGCATCCTTTGCCGGCAGGTCCGCAGATCGTGTCTTGCGGAGGAACTGCCGTGGTAGATGGTTGGCGATCAGGAAGCGGCCAATCTCATCGCCGTCGTAGCATCGCCGGCGCGATCGGCGCGCGCGCTTTTCACCGACATGGTTCAAAGAGACCGGCCTGTTTCGGTATCTGGAGTACCGCGGCACCGACCCCCAAAAGCCCGAGAACCTCGTCCCGCAGACGGATGAACTCGCGGCTTGACCGGCCTTGGCGTGCTTGCTCGGGATTCGAAAGAATCGTGGCATGCGGCCGGGGTGAGGCTGCATGACAACGATCCGGTGCCCGACCGCCTCGTCGACGTCATGCGTCACCAGCAGCGCTGTCGTCCCCTCATGTTGAACGATGCGTTTGAGTTCGTCCTGCAGTCTGAGGCGCGTCAATGCGTCCAAAACGAGGAGAGGCAGCCAAGCCAGCGTGTTGACCTGTGCAACGGCGGTGAAGACCGGCCAGACGAATGATCTGACGACGGGCAGGAGCGGCCCCGGCGAGCAGACCGGACAGCGCTCCGATCGAAAAACCCGCGGCGACGCGCAAGCTTACAAGGGTGTGCTCGATGAGTGACCCGTCACGCCACAGCTCGACGATGGTCGCCCAAACCACCTCGGGAGCGGGCAGTATCTGCTGACGAAGGCAGCCGAAACGCGACGAAAGTCCCCATGCGAGCAACAGGACAAGTGCCAAAGAGATCGTGTAGGCCACGTTGGCCAAAAACGGCAACAGGTTGGTCAGTCTTTGCTCTACGGGCCGGGGAGCCGAAGCGGTCAAGGTCATCTAACGCCCTCATTGGCAAAGGTCCGCCCGCGCCGTGTGGCGCAGGCGAGCTCGATGATATTCAGTTGCTTTGCTTCTTGTTGAGATCGCCGAGCTTGGCGATTTCGCCGTTGGCGTCGTGCCCTTGACCAGTAGTTAACCAGCTTCAGGTCCTTTAGCGCCTGCTGCAGGTATTTCGGCTCCAGCCAGGCATCAACGTCGACGTCGCCCTTGATCAACCCATAGGCCTTAGCCCGGGCGACCTGGTCCTTGTAGCGGGCGATGATGAAGTCATCGATCAGCGGGTTGAGACGGTTGGCAAGCGTATCGGCCTCGATATCACCTTCGAAGGCATCCTTGGGGAAACCCGAAAGCGACCAACCGTCGAAGACCTCGTCCTTGTTCGCGGGATCGGAGGCGAAGGCGGCTGCCTTAATGAAGGTGGTGACCACGCGCGATCGGCACGGCGAGATAGATCGGTTCATGGCGCGTGGTGGCGAATAGGAACTTATGCTCCAGCCCGCGCGAGCGGCCAACGATTGCTGGCAAGTCGCCGAGCAGGAAGAAATCGAGCTGCTTTGCCGCAACGGCTTCGTTGAGCGCAGGACCAGCACCACGGAAGTAGGTCCACTCGACCTTGATGTCCTTATCGGTGCGGAATTCCTTTTCGAGCTCTCGGGCCCGCGCATAGGACGTGGCATCCCCTTGCGAATACTGCCTGTTGTCAAGGCCAATTCCTGGGTGGCCGAAGCGGATGGTCAATCCCTCGGCTGAGACCGAGCTAAGCGAGGCGAGAAGTGCGGCAAGCGCCGCGGCGATACGAAGTTTCATGGTCTTTCCCCCTGTTCAGCGCCGCTCACGCTGCCTTCGCCGCCGGTTTGGCCGTCTTGACATGGGTTACGCTGTGGCGACCGTCGACACTAACCGGCACGTCACCGTCAACGGTGGCGCGGCGGACGACCCGGTGCTGGTCACCATAGTCGTTGACCGCATAATGCTGGGTGGCTCGATTATCCCATATGGCGACATCGCCTGCCTGCCAGTGCCACCGCACGGTGTTTTCCGGGGCCGTTACGTAGGATTGGAACAGCTCGTAAAGTTTTGCGGAATCGCTCTTGGACAGGCCGACGAGGCGCCGCACGAAATTGCCGAGCAGCAGCGACTTCTCCCCGGTTTCAGGATGGATGCGGACAACCGGATGCTCGGTCTCGTAGATCGTCGAGGTGAAGACTTCCTCGAAGTGCTTCTTCTCCTCAGCGCTGGCGCGAGGGCGCACGGCCGCGTAGTCGTAGGCATTGCTGTGGATCGCCCAAAGATTGTCGGCCAACAGTTTCAGTGGCGCCGGCAGGCTCTCATAGGCGGCGTGGGTGTTGGACCAGATCGTATCGCCCCCCGCCGTCGGAATGACGACGCCACGAAGAACCGAGAATTTCGGATAGGCATCGACGAAGGTCACATCGGTGTGCCACCGGTCTGCCCGACCGCCGCCGCGACTGGAATCGAGATTGAGGATTGAGGCGGTGCCGGCAGTCGGTCCCTGTGTGGGATGAGGGACAAGGTCACCCAGACGCCGCGCGAACAGTTCCTGTTCTACATCATCGAGATGTTCCTGGCCGCGGAAGAAGATGACCTTTTACTTCAGAAGCAACTGGTTGATCGCTGCCATAGCTACGTCGGAAAGGTCTCCGCCAAGGCGGACGCCTCTGACTTCGGCTCCGACACGGCCGGTCAGCGGTACAACGTCGGACTCAGGGATGGTCTGATTGACAAGGACTGGATTGCTCATGGGAATCTCCGGTTGATCGTAGAAGAAGACAGCGGTCATATCTGGCCAGCGAGACGTCCGCCGGGCACTGAGTAAATCTCGTCGCCGATGCCCGACGTAGCTATCAAAGAGGACATCTGACAGAATCATAGAGATAAGGTTCTAACTTTACATGGACCCACGAAACAACGATCTCCGTTGCTAGCGCCTGGGTATCGAATTCTCTAAGGCCATCCAACTCAGGTTCTCCACAGGCGGCACATGGCCTCAGCGTTCAGCCCTGCCTGCCCGCTCGGGTCGCAGCAATCACGGAGCAACGACGCCCGGCCGGCCGCCTGTCCTGCAGGCGATCCTCACCCTCCCGCTTGATATAGGATTCCTCGGTGCTGCTGCATCTGGCGCGCAAGGCGTTCTATCCGTCCTCGATTCCGTTCCCGCTGCTCCACATCGATACGACCTGTAATCTTGATAATAGTTGATAAGAATATTATCTTGGATACAGCACGGAGGAATCAACATGATCAGTGCCGATCTGGGTAAACAGCTCGAAAGCTACATCCAGCAGCTCGTTGATGCGGGCCGCTATGGTTCAAAAAGTGAAGTTCTGCGGGAAGGGGTGCGATTGATTCAGGACAGAGAAACGCGGCTCGCTGCGTTGGATGCGTCAATCATGAGGGGGCTCGCCGATGCTGACGCTTGCCGAACGAAGCCAGCGAACGAAGTTTTTGACCGACTTGAAGCAAAATATCGCGCCATGGCTGAACAGGCCGAAAAATCAGCATGATCGTTGAGTTTTCGGATGAAGCGGAAAGCGATCTTGAACAGATCGCGGACTACATAGCAAAGGATAATCCTCGTCACGCGCTTTCGTTCGTTCAAGAGCTGCGCAGTAAATGTGAGCGCTTAGGTGACACTCCGAAGGGTTTCCCTTTGGTGCCTCGATATGAAGAGTACGGTATTCGTCGCCGGGTTCATAGCAGTTACCTGATTTTCTACCGTATCGAAGGCGAGCAGATTGTTATCGTCCACGTTCTGCACGGAGCGATGAACTATGCCGCCACATTGTTTGAGAGCTAGGCCGATGACGAAATGTTTCAAGCACCTTAAGCCTGACACGCGAAAACCCGGCGCGTTTTCGCACCGGGTAATGCCGGAGCATGTTGTCGCTTGGCAGTTAAACGTAAGAATGCGGCTGTTTCAGCCAGGTTTGGCATTTAAAGCTGAGAATCCGAGCGACCGGATTATGGGTCGTGATCTCATCGATAGCGCTGCTGAATCGCGCTTTATTCTGACCCATCATTTGCCCGCGCAACATTTGGAGCATCTCGGGTCCGGCCCGCTCGACGATGGCCACTCCGGCCAGCAGAGCTGATCGTAGATGCAGCGGCAGGATGGGATTTGCTGGAGTAGGCAGGCTCCTTCGTTCCGTAGCGACGACATCATCGAGATACGGAATGATTGCGCCGAGCACCCTGAATCGCCACGGTTCATTATCCTCGGGGGATGGGTCTCGGCACGCGTCGCATCAGCAGAAGGCGCGCGATTTCGGTCGGCGAAGTCCAGGTTCGGACGCCGCGCTCGGCCTCATCGTCGAGGAGCCGTTCTCCTATGAGCGCAGTCCCATGGTAGCGGCCGAAAGGAGACGGGCGGTCATGCCTGCCTGAGTGCCGGAGCAGGCCAGCACACAGCGGACAGGTGATGCGCCAGCCGAGAAGCTGGTTTCGAAGAGTGGGCCCCGGTTCATGGTCACTCGGATGGCAGGCTGAGCAGGACTGTAGCGGTCTGGCTGCAATCAGGCGCCGCGATGCTGGCGCCACATTCGAAAAGGTCATCCGGCGCAGGGTGGCCGGTTCGGTGGAGAAGATGCCGGCGAGGCGGGTGACCTGAGTAGCGGTCACATTGCGATCGGCCGAGCGCAAAGACGACACCTCGGGAAGACAATGCCGCAGCATACCAAGTGGCGGGATCGCATAGAAGGAAGCATGCCGGCTGATCCACGACGACAAGAGCTCGTCGGCGTGGGGCGCCAAGATTACCGGCAATTGCCGCGAGGATGTTCCCGCGTCATGCGAAGGCTGCCTCAGCATCAAACTCCGGCTCCCACTTCTCGATCGCTTCGTTGGTGATCTGCTCGCGTCCGCTTTCGATGGCCTCAATGGCGAGGGTGTTGATGGTGTGGAAAATGTTGGCGGTAATGCCCTCGGTGATCTGCAGCATCCGCCGCAGCGATTTTGCAGTTAACACCGAGGACTGCCGCAATGGCGTGTTGCGCAAGATTGACACGACCAGAGTCTCGAACTGTTCGTTTGCAGCCCAGCGGCTCAACGTGAATTGCTCGAACCGGCGGGCAAGTTGCACGTCGCCGCTGATGGCTTCCCGCGCCTCGTTGACGCCGAAGCAAACGAGTGAGATCCGGAGACGATTGCTGAGAAAGCGCAGAGTGTTGAGGACGATGCGCTGCTCACGATAGGTTCCGGCGAGAAGTTGTGCACCTCGTCGATGACCAGCACCTGCACGCCGATCGCTTCCATGATCCGCAATGCAGCCTGCTCCATCTGGGCGATATCGGCCCGCGGCCGCTGGGGTGCGCCGAGCAGGGTCAGCAGTTCAGCGTAGAACCGCCGTTCGCCGGGCCGGCTGGTCATCTCCATCGCCAAAACCGGTGTCTTCAGTGTTCCCGTCAGCGAATTGAACGTTGGCGGATGCTGGTCGCGGAAGCGCTTCATGATCATCGTCTTGCCCATGCCGCTGTCGCCATAGATAGCGACGGAAGGCATCCGCGTTCCTCGTGGATGATCGAGGAGCCGGTTCAGCCGATGGAGCGCCTGCTTGGCGCGCGGGTAGAGCACCCAGCGGCGCGATCGTATCGCACGAATGCGTTGCTCGTCCGTCTCAGCAAGCAGCGCTGCGGCGCTCGCGGTCAGTTGGGAGATTTCGTTGTTCATGCCAGCTCACTCCGTGTCCTCGACAAAGGGCATAGGTTTGCTGGAGTCGATGCCGCGAAGCGAGCCCCATCCGCGGCCATCCACGTTCGTTTTTGGCCTTCCTGCGCCGCCGCCTCGCACGGCTGCCGTCTTCCTGGTCGCTGCATCCACCAGTTCGCGCTGCGCGATTGCCGTGCCGACGATGGCGCGGGTATTGATTTCCTGTCGGCCTTTCGCCAGCAGTGCGCGTCGCGCCGCCACGGCCTCATAAAGTGTTACCGAAGGCAGAGTCAAATCAGCGTAGCGAGCTTCCACGAAGTTGCCCGAAGGTCGCCGTACGAAGATATGGGCCATGTCACGAGGGTCGTATTTGACGAGCAGGCGACGGTTCGACCGACCCACGTCGGCGCTGAGCGCAGGCGACCAGTAGCGCAGACCAAAGAGATGAATTCCGGTTGGGCGCAACGTGCGCTCCTGCTCGGGCAGGAACGTCAGCCAGAAACGCATCCGATCTTGCGGCAGGCGCAGCGGAATCTCGTTCTCGTGCTCCTTCCAGACGGCAATTGGCGGGCGGCCCAAGCTGCTGTGGATCGATTGATGATAGGAGCCGACGATGTCAAGGGCGATGTAGCGCTCAAGTTCGCGCAGAGTGAGTGCCGAATGCCGCTTCGAATCGTATTCGCCAAGTTCCTGTGCATTGCTGAACGTCGTGCCGGGCAGGAGGTGGAGCTTCCCCATCTGCGTGCCGATCAGACGCTCGATATGACCGCCGAAGCGCGGCTCAGCCGGCGGCCGCCACTCAATCGTGATGCCTGCATCCTCACACCCCCTCTTGAAAGCGCGGCTCCTAAAGTCGGCGCCGTTGTCGACGTGCAGTGTTGCCGGCAGACCGGCGACGGGCCACGCTTCGGTGATCTCGCGTTCCCGTAACCAAGCCGACTTGTCGAAGACGGAGTGCAGCAGACACAGACTGGTCGACAGCCGAGAGGGCGCGTCCATCGTCAGGTAAAAGCCCATCACCATGCGGCTGCAGACATCCATCGCCAGCGTCAACCAGGGGCGGCCGATCGGCTGCCGGGTTTCCTCGTCGACGACAAAGACATCCGCTTTCGTATGATCGACCTGTACGATCTGCAAAGGTCGGGAGGCGGCAAACACCCCAGGAACGGCCTGGGTCTGCTTCATAATGTCATTTTCGCCGCGGCGTTTGGCGCGCCTCTGCAGGTCGATGTCTTCGAGACGAGCCTTGATCGTTCGGCGATGCGGCGGTTTGAGGCCGGCCGACATGCAGTTCGTCTGCACATCCCGGACCAGCTGCGAAACTGTCGGGCGGTTTCGCGTCAGGTAGTGTCGCTTGATCGTCGTGCGGATGATCTCTTCCCGTTTGTCATCCAGCACGCGGTGGCCCTCTGGTCGACCGCGCTTGCGGTCCACCAGCGACGTGACCGTCCCGCCGGCCCGAAACAGCTTAATGAGGCGGTACGCGGTTGCCCGACTGATGTCGAGCTCGGTCGCAAGCAGTGCCACATCTGCGGCTGTCATTTTGCCATGCCGATGCTTCAGGAATTCTCGAACCACTTCTGCGCGTCGGCACGCTTCATCCCAAAGCGCTTCGTCGACCTCGTCAGGAAATGGGTCACTCATTGCAGAAACACCGCCGATTACGTCGGCCGCCTGATTCTCACATTAAGTGACAAAATCCAAGCCGCATTCTCAAATTAACTGTCCGTTCTCAAATTAACTGCCATGCCAATCAACTGAAATCACTGGCACAGGAGTCTCGCAATTAAATGCAAAGCGACAGGCGGACCGTATTGTAAATCAGCAAAAGCGCCGGCCGCAACAGCGGCAAATGTGAGCCAGAGCCACATCTCGGTGAAAACCGCCGGGTCATGTATGGATGCCCCCGTTCATGCAAGCAGTTCTTCGAAAGGTTTTGAACGTGTGATCGGGTGCGGTCATGTATCAGGCCTGTTGTGCGGCTCGCGTACGACGGCTGGCCGGTATGGAGCTACGCGGACCTGGTGCAAAATCAGCTCTACGAGCTCGTGGCTCACTGACCCGGATGCATTCCCAGATCCACTCTCACCGATTTTCGTCCTTACCGTTCGCTGACCTCCTCACACGCCGACGATCCGTTCTTGCAGTAGCTTGATGCTTTATTGCGCCACTGCCAGACCGGAATCTTTGTAGTCTTCATTCTTAGTCATCATTGCCCAGATCGACCGAGCCATTTTATTGGCGAGGGCGATTGCAACGAGCATGCGAGGTTTGCGCGCCAGCATTCTTGCCAGCCACGAGTTCTCGGATGGGGCTTTCCGGCATGCCCATCGAATGACGGTCATCGCGCCGATGATAAGAAGCCGGCGGATGTCGCGTTGTCCCATCTTCGATGTTCGGCCGAGAACCTGCTTCCCTCCGCTTGAATGCTGTTTCGGCACCAAGCCGAGCCAGGCCGCAAAATCTCGCCCTCTTCGGAATGTCACCATGGTTGGCGGGAAGGCCTCGACTGCCATTGCGGTAATCGGCCCCATGCCGGGCATGGACATGAGGCGGGCGGTGCTTTGCGAACGCTTCGCTTCCGATCTGAGTGCCTTTTCCAGCGAAGCAATCCGAGAAGATAGCGCGTCTATCTGGTCCAGATACAGCCGAGCAGTCTCCACGACGATAAGCGCTAGACCGGAGCCATGATCTTCAATTATTTCCGCCAGCTAGGCCAGGTTCGCGATCCCCTGCGGCGCAATGATCCCATGTTCAGCAAGGTGTGCACGCAGGGCATTGATAAACTGAGTTCGCTGACGAACGAACAGGTCCCGCGTCCGAAAGAGCATGGAGCAAGCCTGCTGTGGTTCAGTCTTCGGAACCACGAACCGCATCGACGGACGAGTGGCGGCTTCAACAATCGCCTCGGCGTCGGCTGCATCATTCTTCTGCCGTTTGACGAAGGGCTTCACGTACGCGGGTGGTAGCAAGCGAACTTCATGGCCGATCTTTCCGATCTCGCGTGCCCAATAGTGCGCGGTGGCACAAGCTTCCATCGCAACAATGCACCGCGGCAATTCCGCAAAGAAGGCCAGAACCTGGCCGCGCGAAAGCTTCCTGCGTAGAACGGCGCCGCCATCGGCTCCAGCCGCATGAACCTGAAACACCCGCTTTGCAAGGTCCGGTCCTACAATGCTAACCTCCTTCATGGATGCTCTCTCCTCTTAAGTGACGTTCTGGCGAACATCACTCTGGCACATTGCGATGCCGTCGGGAGGGCGCATCCACTCCATCAGCTCTCAGCCGAAAGCTTCGACAATGTCTCCAACCAACTCTCTTTCGTATTCCCGGCACGACGATTGCCCTCCAGCACAAGCTCGGGAACAGTGCTAATCATTGCACTGAATTGCCGATCAACATTTGCGATCGCCGCATCCTTGTCTCGCTTATCAAGAAGCTCCAGAAGCTCGCTCATGTCATCTCTGATAAATGAGAGACGCTCCGGCTGGTGCAAGTCCAACCAACGAATGTATCTCGTCCGAACGTTGGACTCATGCACGAGATCCCGCATTATTCTGTTGTTCGAAGCCTTCGCGATACGTTCGTAAAATGACTGCAGGAACTCCCTGATCGAGTAATAGTCGGTCCAGTTTGGAAGAACTACAAGCGTAGAGTGCTCATATAGGTTTTCTCTGAATACATGCTTGAGCACCATCTTAGTAAGATCAAGTTGATCCGACAGGTTCTGTGCATCAAGATTCTTGGCGTAGTAAGCAATGCCGAATGAACTCCTGATGTATTCTTCTATCTCGAGTTGAATCAGTACCTCTCGCACCGGGACAACGCTCGTCTGCATGACGTTGCTGATTGCAACAGCATCGAGTCGCGTACCGGGGGGGACTTTACAATTAACGATAAGCTTCTTAAGTGCTTTATACACTTTACCGACCTTGGACTCGTCCCATCCTAGTTTATGTTCGTGGTGCCTATACATTGCCTTCTCCTCGGAGAATGGTTTCTGCTGTTCAGAGAAGCTTGGGCTGCAGCCCCCACTTCTGGCGCTGGCGTGTGGTTTCTCCTCTATCGCGCGGGCCGGCGGCCACTGCGATCCGTCGCCAGCGTTATTGACCAATATATTGACCGTATCCGTTGCGAGAACCCCACAGCCAAGGTGGCTTGACGTTTGATCGGGAGCTAATTGCTGATGTAGCCCGAATCGGCAGCGTTGGCATGATGCCGCCGATCCTTACCCTGAGCTAAGCGTCGTTGGCCGGTGCTCCTGGATTAAAGCGCAGTGAGCTTGCCCCGTTGAAATAATCCATTTTGAAGTAAGCTCTGGGCCATTGAGAGGACCAGGGAATGAAGCGCAATCGTTTCACAGACGAACAAATCATCACCATTTTGAAGGAGCACGAGGCTGGCACGCCGGTCTCGGAGCTTTGCCGTAAGCACGCGCGTCAGCGATGCCAGCATCTATAAATAGAAGGCCAAATTCGGCGGCATGGACGTATCCGAAGCCAAGCGGCTGAAGACGCTGGAAGACCAGAACACGAAGCTGAAACGGCTTCTGGCGGATGCGATGCTCGACAATGCGGCTTTGAAAGACCTTTTGGGAAAGAATGTATGGTCCGCCTCGTCCGTGCAAGGGCGATTGCCATTGCCGGTCGTCAGTCCATTGCGGTTGAGAACACCGGCAATCACGTCGTCATTGGCAATCAGGACGAGTTGCCGCACAGCTTCGACGATGTCGTCAGGTGTCGCGTTTCGTTGCCCTCGGCGCCGTTGATGAGCGTGCGCACGCTGCGTTTCTTCAGCCTTGCATTGGTCGATGGCGCTTTCCAGACAGCGCGAAGGTTCCCCGCAAGTGCGACTAGACTAGCTGCGATGCGGACATGGGAATTGGCTGCGGCGCAACTGTCCGATGTTTGGCAATCTTGGCCTCGATCTCGCCTACGCGAGCGAGCGCCTTATTCCAGCGCGCTTCGAGCTCCGACGTCACC
>Ga0228711_1003997_pt1 | contig 22863 bp, 16 predicted proteins | sample MedpolnodulmetaG_2_FD_177996 | JGI IMG/M metagenome (GOLD analysis project Ga0228711, IMG submission 177996) | Root nodule microbial communities from Medicago polymorpha collected in Santa Monica, California, United States - brown nodules | ecosystem: Host-associated > Plants > Roots > Nodule...
AAAAAAGTGGAACTTGTAACAAAAATGGATCCCTAATAATGAACATATCTGGTTTTAAGATGTTTTAAGTGCATATTAACACAAAAGACACCATCTCACATTTGTGTAATGAGACAAAATCAAAGTATAGTTGTTCATGAAAAAAAAAACGGAAGTTGTAACAAAAATGACGACATTATAAAAATGTTAGTAAGTGATATGTATGCAAGTGTGAGTGAGAGCATTATAGCAACTTGATTCGGTCATAATTGTATAAGTTTCTGACTGAAATAAATCAATAAACCTTTCATTTATTGAGACCATCTCAGAGGAGAAAAGAGAATGTATTACCACAAACTGAAAATGAAGAGGCAAACAAAGCTTATGAATTGGTCAATGATATTTTCACCACATGCTCGTAATTAAATTATTGATCTACTTATTTTCACTGTCACAACCATCCACAGGTATTCTCTTCATATGATCAACTAGTTCTTGAATCTGCTCTCTTGAATGAAGGGGTGAAGGATATACAAGCAAAATAAAATAAGTACCTGATGTATTTTGCTAAATTGGATGACAATGTTTCCAATTATGATATTGATGTATTTAAGTATTTTGTTAAATTATGATTCAGACTTATTTTATTGTTGAATTGAAGTTGCATTAACACAATTAAGTGTCCTTCACGTAGGGACCAATTTGTCTTTTTCCTATAAACTTCGGAACTTGTCTTTCTTTTTTTTTAAACTTCGGAGGAGTATTTGTATATAAGTGTTAAATTTGAGGGAGGTATTTGCCAATTTCAATATCACACAGATTTTAGGAAGAACAAAAAAAGCAATTTTTTTTTTTAAAAATATTAGTCATTTTCTCCATGTGTGCATTTAACAGCCACATCTCAAGGTCAAACGGCAAAAATGGACGGAGGGGCCAATTTGACAGACATTTAACAAAATCAAGGGGGTTTTGAGGTTTCGCAAATTACAAGGGGTAATTGTATGAAGTTACAATTTCAGGGGTGATTGATCATTTACTCAAATTTAAAGTTTGAAAGAAAACTTTCGATATTGAATGTATTCCTTCAAAATGTAAGTTGACATGAAACATTGTTTGCCACGAACCTTCGCACATGTATATGAACTTCTACAAAAAGGAGAAGCTTCTAGTTGAAAAGGTAAATAAGATGGTGGATGATCGAAATTAATGGCGTCAATGACAGAGTGGTAATGGTATATCTAAAAACACTTTAAAGCTCATTTCAGGCACGTTAGAGAAATGGGTAAAGTATATTATAGAGTAACTGAGTACCTTAAACAAGTGGCAAACATAGCTTACATAATGAGTCCCCATAACAGCGTATAACGAGTTAACGACCTAACCATCTTTTAGTTGAAAATTTGAAGGCATCGACTTAGCATATATACTCTTCACAATATGATGAATTGGAATAGTCCAGTTTGAGACTGCAATTGGATTGTCCAATTGATGTTTGATAATGTGTCGGGACATGCTTGATATTGTTTCGAAACAGTTTCCACTAAGCCAGCTGCTCATTCGGACATATGGAGCTGACTTACGATCATAACTGACTTCTAGATGTTATTCCAGTGGATCTTATATCAAAATCATGTATATGTGCTTTCACATGCCCTCAAGTTAGGCAACTTAGACTTCGCGAGCTCTAGGCCGCTACTTAGTTCATTGAGCCATATGCCTATGGAGCATTCTGTACATGTTTGGTAACACGGAATACTAATCATTCTTGTTCCTAGGCAACTCAACTATGATTTTTGTGAAGCAAGAAATTGAGAGGTGCTATTCTCCGGGTCATGTTTCCTGGTTTCTCCACTTTCTACATTCTTCTATGATATCTCTTCCATGCTTGTGTTTTTCCTCTATATTGATGCTCTGTCTTCACTACATGATCTTTCAGCTTACTAGAACCTTCATTTATATTTTCATATATCCCCTTACTCTTATGCTCAAACTTTTTCTGTTCAGTGAATATTTTCCTTTCTTCCTCTAATGGTTTAGTGAACCCAAGTATTGTGGGTCAGGTTGAAGGGCAAGGTTTAGGATTGGGTCACATGTATGATCCACTCATCTCCCTAGGCAAAATGCAAGAAAAAGACAACTAGTCTTCTTTGGTACACTATCACGAACACTTTAAAAATAAAATTACTTTATCCACCGTTTAAACCAACACAGTGATCCCTTTTAATAACAAAACATACTGCAACTAGAATGGTAGCAAATTCTGACATAAGCATTAAGGCAATGATACACAACAACCAAAATGGTTACAAAATTTGACATAAGCATTAAAACAATGATTAGCAGCCTGGGTAATCTATAAGATTTTGTATAGACACAATGCAGTATACTAGTAGCCAATAAAGCATGATCTACTAAAATTTACAGTAATTTCATGAATTATTATTATTCTTTCATGTACCTCATAATATTTCCAGATTCCACCGTTATTTCTTCATTAGAAGAACAACTGTGTGAGCCGCTATACTTCTATTTTCTCCAAGGCTGTCAACCTTTTCATGAGTTTTTGCCTTTATATTTACCACAGAAGTGTCAACTCCAAGCAGTGCAGATAAGTTGGCCTTGATAGCATCCTTGTGCGGGCTTAGTTTCGGCCTCTGAAGTATCAATGTTGCATCTAAATTTCCAATATCATAACCTGCCTCATGCATAAGTCTGACCTGTAATAAAATCATAACATATTAAAAAATACCCTATAAAATATCAAGTATAGGTACAGCGTTGTCTTTAATCATAATCCTAGGAAAACACTTTCAGTAACCAAATATAATTTGTACAGCCATCATACGTCAAAAGAAAAACACAGAAAATGTTGTTTAATAACGGCTAAATACAGGGTCCAAAATTACAATAAAAGAGGAGTCACTGTTAGGCCACAGTTTACTTATTCAATAACTAGCAAAAAATTTAACTAAGAAAAAAACTAGCTAAGTTTTGTTTGGTTAAGAGACATTATCAATTACCCTGTTACACTTGCCTGATAAAGCACAATCTCACTTCTGAATATTGTTAGGTAATTTTTCTTAGTGTAATATCCTTGAACTTATTCTCTACTTTTTGGTCTGTTCAGCTTAAATTCATAGAGCTTGTTAGAATAATAACTCATTTTTCAGATGTGAATTGTATCTAAATTGTTTAAAATAGGAAGTCACTCTTCACATGCTAACTGTCTGTAGAGTGAATAAAAGCTTTTTCTTCGAAAATAACATATGTGAGGTGTGTCATGTGTGTATGTTGAGGTGAGTACAAGGGCTGAAGGTTGTTTGGGAAAAGTAAATTTGTGCCCAGTTAAATAGTTGACCATGTTATTGCCCACCTATGTTGTTAGTTTGTGACACCAGATTAAATGGGTTTGATCAACGACTTTTCAAATCAACCCATATATCTACATAAAAGTAGTAAAACAAAATTTTTAAGTTACTTTTCAAGTGAAAGTTAGCCCAAAAACTTTTTTATAAGGAAAAGTAAAACATGCACATTAGTAGGCAGACCGGCCTTTTGAACTCACATATGTATGCAAACTTCTTAAATATATGCCTGTTTAAATAAGGGATTACGCAAACCAATCAGTTTAAATATGAGCCTATGCTGACTGGTGCGAGCTGGTATGCATACCCACCTCTACGGGTCTATTTAGTTCTAACTGAGGGGAATAAAAACATCTCTCTTTTGTTTGGTACAATAAGGAGAGATGAGGAATTTAATGAAAACAAAATGCAAATTTAGATTTTACACCATAAACATTCTGTGTGGCATTTAATATAAGGTTAATTTATTCTATTTAAATTGTTATAGTATTATGTCCCCGTGAGCTTAGCTCAGTTGGTAAGGACAATGCATAATATATGCAAGGTCCGGGGTTCGAACCTCGGACACCACCAAAAAAAATTGTTATAGTATTATGAGAGATTTTGCTCTCCTTCCTCTCTTCTCCCATCCCCTTTAAAAAAATTGAACACAGCTGATTCGTTTATATACATACAAGTTATATGCTGGGTACATGAACAGTAAGCCAATCAGTAGCCTGTTAACTCATGTCATTATTTCCACTGTTAACCAAAGTGCTAATCTCTTCTAAGCCCTTACCCTGTTAACTCGGTAATAATGGTATAATTAAATTTATGATTTCTTAAACTCGTACGTACTAAACTCGTTCAATAATAAACTCATGTCATTTCATCTAATCCATGCACTCTAAATTAGAAGAAATGAAAAATAGAAGTAGCAGATGGAATGCATTTGATATCACATTTCATTCCATCTTATTCTAAGAATCTGAACAATGACAATGTCTTTCCATTCCACTGTCCCTGATTGCATGGCATATCTTCCTATCATCCTTATACTTTAGCAACCATTTAAGTTCTAATACTGCATAAAAATAACTTGAAAGCAATATGCAATGTGTCCATGAATAATTCATTGAAATGGAATTACAATTTGTCACAGAACAAACAAATCATTATGGTGAACATTTGGTAACCTATTAATATATTCCCAGGATAAAAACCAAATTCAAACAACATTAGAAAAACTGAAAACACAATTACACTAAGGCCTAAATCATACTGTATTTCAATTGAGAAAATAAAGTAGAAGGAAGATATGTATTTAGAATATTACTCACAGATTCATGGACAAACACCGAAGAATCACAACCCTTCCACTTAGGATCAGAATCAGGAAAAATCTGTCCTATATCAGGAAGACCCAAAGCCCCTAAAATTGCATCAACCACGCAGTGAAGCAGAACATCCCCTGTTCATATTTCATCATCATGTTCAAACTCAGAAGAAAAAAAAATGAAAAAACTGAGTAAATACTCAATTTGGTATATCGAGTCGTTGGTAAGACCTAGGGCCCATTTGGATTGGCTTATTTTTTAGCTTATGCAAATAAATAAGCTTTTATGTATTATTCATAAGCTTGTCAAGGTATTTTATAAAAAAACAGCTTATGAAAATACAATTTTCGTTAGTGAGAACTTATGAATTAACATAACAACTTATTTATTTGCATAAACTATTTTTCATAAGATCAAAAATAAGCTATGAAATACAGACATAGACACGGACACATGACAAGACACCGGCACCGATAATAATTTGAAAAAATGGCACTGGACAAGACACCGACTGGGAAACACCTAATTCATGAAGCGTATGTGCTTCATAGAAAATAAGCCAATCCAAACGAGCCCCTAATCACAAACTTACAATGGATAGCTTATACAGTATAATTTTCAAAACACTGCAAATTTAATTCACCAGCTTATCAACTATCAGATAGCTTATCTGCTATAAGTCTATCCACTATCAACTAACTTATCCACTATCCACTACTTTCTAGCAAACAGTGTCATAGTCCCGAAATATTTCGAAATTACAAAAAGAGCATAGAGTGTATCTTTAGTTAATAATTTTATGGACTAAATTGACGAGCATAAAATATTAACTAACAAAAAAGACTAATTTATGTATGTTGTTGTAATTTTTATACATTGAAGAACAATTGTGACAGTGTCTCACACATTTAAGAATCAAAAAGACTATTTAAAAGATTATAAAAATGAAAAGGGGGTGTGGTTAGACAGAATGAATACCATCAGAATGAGCCTCACAACCTCTATCATGAGGTATATTAATTCCACCAATAATTAACGGATAACCAGGTTCCAATCGATGAAGGTCAAAACCATGGCCAACCCGAAAAGGAAGAACCTTTGAGGGAGTAGAGGAGATTGGAGATTTATCGATTTCAATTGAGGTAGTGGGTGTTGCAGCTCCTGAAGCTGAAACAAACAGTGATGGTGATGATTTGAGATGCTGAGTACGGTGTTTGAGAGGAAAAGAACAAGAGAAGGGAATTGAATGAGAAGATTTGAGGGATGTTGTGAATGGGAAGGAGTAAGAAGATGCTGTTAGAGAAGATGAAGACATGGTTCGTTGTTGAACTTAATTGTGAAATGCTGAATTTCAGCATATGTTTTTATTTGAGCAGCACAGAATTGGTATATTCTCTTCATTTTTTGTGTGTACACTCAATTTGTATTTTAGTCAAAGGTTAAAATTTAAATCATACATGTACCAAAAAATATATAATTAAACCATCCACAAGAAATGTTTAATGGACACCCAATTTTCTTTTTAGGTTAATTGAATCCAAAATTATGTTTAATTCAGTTGAATATATCATTAATTTAAAACACGTTGAAAATAATCACGAAGATGAGTTAACAATTAATTTTCATCATGAATTGAATTAATTCTTTTTTTTTTTATAGATAAAATGGTAAGAATCATCGGAAACTCACACATATGTGGAGTGGAGGAAACGCATTCAAACTCCAATTATGTCGTATGATTTAGTAATTTGGACATTTTTGTCGGTTGAACGATTACTAGTAATCATTTACTTGATTGAATTAATTACATTTTTTTAACATAATTAAGCATTGCATGTGTAGATTCAATGATCCTAGATTCGATGATACGATACAAAAAATGGGACCTAGCTTTACATCCATCCAACACCAAACTCACAATAAAGGGATAAAATATGATAGGTTGAGTTAGGGTTTGTAAGATTTAAGTTTGGCTTAGTCCCAAAAAGTTTAGATTTGAGTCAAACTTTTTTGAAAGTCTAGTATGATTTATTAACCAACTTAATTTTTTTTTAAGAACATGTTTTAACAAGTAACTTGACAAATGTTTCAACATCTTATTTACTTATTTATTCTTTATTTTTTTTTATCTCACGACGAACATATCACATCTATCACATCACTTTCTCTCTTTCTTTCTCTCTCATTATGTTTTTTTTTTTTGAGAGATTCTCTCATTATGTTGTTGGGGTGTTTGGGTGTTCATCAAATATTTTTCAAATGGATTATAACAAACTACATCATACATAGCCCGCATGATTAGAAATGATTAATAAACGACATTGTCAAAAGTTCAACTTCAGGTCTTTAAATGTTTGAATTTTTATGTGCAATGTAGGCAATGGGATTTTAACCTAAGATCTGAGATCTCATACATGCAATGCAAACCTCGCATCACTAGAACAATTCTAGTGGCTTAATTTTTCTTTTCTTTTCAAAGGTCTTCATTAAAGACTTAATTATTTTATTAAAGTTTATAAATATCAATATTAATTAAGCATTTCAATAATTAGTATCCACGTTCTCTTTTCCACAAGTAAACATACAAGTTCATCTATAAAAGAAAACGAGTACTCCTGTGATTTCATTATTATAATAACATGTAATAACAACTCATAGAAGTGAGATTTTAACTTTTAATAACGACAATAGTAAAGTCCTTTGAAGTATGAACTTAATGTTCCTTACAAATTATTTAATTAGTTCAGTTGTAATAACTTCAGACGTGAGAATTTTTTAATATGGATATGGAGGGGATAAATTATTAGTATCAGCTATGCAGTACAAATCAGTTTCCTTAGCCTTGGCATGACCAATTCAAGAAAATTGAAGAGTCTCGGTTTTAGTTTCACCAAGCAAAGCTGCAATAGAACCAACAAAAGCAGCATTCATATAGGTGGTAGGTTCTGCATGAGAGTAATCAGATCTTGCATCATTGTATTGGTCATTAGAATTTGGTCCTCCAACAATAGCACCCACATGAATATTAGGATTTGGATTGGGTGCAGAGAAATAGTTCTGGCCATCATTGCACCCCACTTTGGCAGGTTTAGCTATGATTGAAGGGATGGAAGAACCTCTGTGATGTAATTGTTTTGGATATTTACTTCCATATCCCACCATATATGACATCTTCATGGGATTGTTTCCTAGTATGTAGTCCACCTATGTAATGTCACATTCAAGTTTTAGTTATGAACCAAATTAAATTAGGAAATCAATAAATGAGTTTGATATTTTAGAAGCAAAACCAGATTAGTATATATACCTGTGATTTTGCAAAGGCTCTAATTTCAGAGGGGGAGAAATGGGCAGAGCCACAATGGATTCCATCAATATGATTTCTAGTTAAGATTTTGGAGAAAATGAATAGCACCATGGTTGAGGTTGTGGTATACTGCAAATTACTACTATCTCTAATATACAGAAGCCCACCTGAGTTAACAAAAAATAATACGCTAACTGAGCTAATTCCATCATCTGTTGATTAAAATAAGATTGACTATTTGTGTTATATGAAATATTACTTTGCAATCATTAAATATAAATGATTCAGGTATACATATATACCTGGAGTTGTTCTAATCTGCAGAGAGCTACTTCCTGGCATCAATGCGCATATAAATGATTCACCATCAGTCTTAATCTTGGCTAACTCCTTCTTCCCACCATAGAATTCCTTGAGAAAAGAAGAAAGAAAAATAGTTAGAATTAATGAGTTAATTTTTTCCTTTGAACTATTGTGTACTAAAAGAATACAGTTTTGCTATATGGTAGTTAATGGTAATTAGCTATAAAATGTAAATACCTGTGTTAGTAATGTTTGAGCTCCAACAAATTTGTTATCCCAGCTGAATTCAGACACTGCTTGACTCCAACCTTGGTTACTTGTGATGTACGTCAAGTACTTGCTTTCCCCACTAGCCTTGTATAGCCAAGAAGCAGCCCATAATAGTTCATCCTTTTCATACACAATTCAAAATAACAACCATAAATGAATGATCTATGAAAAATGAATTATTAGTCTTTAAATGTTTTCATTTTTACAAGTGGTAATTTCTTACCTGATAACCATTGTACGAGCAGTAAAATGGGCAAGAACCCGAGTAAGAACCTCTATATTTGTCAGCAAAATCAAACAACTGCAAAACATATTTAATTATTAGTAAATTATGTTCTATTTAATACTTAAAAATTCTTCAATGCAAATCTCACATGTTTCTTAAGGTTGTTTAATTATACAAAATCGAAATGGAAATATCAACTCTTGATCAATAGATTATAGAGCCAATTGATGATCATGATTCATGAATGAGAATAAAACATGTTCCTTGAATTGCTTACAGATTTTGACTGGCTTAATAGCTTGGATGAATAATTGATATCTGTTTTCTTAAAGACAATTGAAGCAGCAGAAAGAGCAGCAGCAGCCTCAGCTGCAGCCTCAGTTCCAGGGGAATTTAAATCAATCTTGTTAGTTGTTCTTGGTGTATCCATGTCTTCTGGACGCTCCCAACAATTATGATCTGCATTTCCATCTCCCACCTAGCAATCACAACGATATTTGATTATAAAACTAATCAACATGCAACACAACGCGCGCGCACAACATGTATACATTATATATCTAAATGTATACATTATCATAGGATATATAGAATTAGACCTGTGTAAAGAGCGTGGTTGGCGAAGTGTGAGCTTTAAGTATGAAATCTGCACCCCAACGAATAGCACTACGGAGGTAATCAAGCTGGTTCACTGAAGAAACCTCACTTTCAAATTCAACAGCAGTCCAACTCAACAAGCTCACTGTATATGACATTGGCCATCCAAACTTCACATTATCACCCGCGTCGTAGTATCCTCCAACCAAATCCACCTGCCAAAGGCACATACAATACACATGATTGTTCATAAAGAATTTATATCAAAAAACACACATATATAGAGCATAGTATAAAGTTATATTGATCCTAGTGCAAAATTGTGGTTAAATTTTAGGTCATGTCATGTGTGTATTTATATACATTTTGAGTCTTGCCATCAGAGAGAGCCGAGTCTCCCCTCCACTTCACTCTTTGGTCCTTAGGCAACTTCCCTGAGCGTTGTCCTTCAAAAAACATGATGGCTTTGTCAAGGGCATCTGCATAGTCATAATTAGCTGAGGAATTTGTATTAATGAATTCATCATCCATTATGGCTAATAATCCTTTCCAACTACCCATGACAAATAACAAGATCAAACTATTGATCAACAAACTGCACCTCATGATGGTTCTATTAAGTTTCTAAGTCTGCATGATATTCAACTAAACTTTCTAGTATTTATAGTAGAAAAAAAATATGGCAGTTGCCTAACTATGCCTAACTACCATTACCTCAAATAGGATAGGAATGTACAAAGTAGTGAATGTGTATGAGAAAGATTATAAAATATGGAATGGGGGGTAACTTGACGTGTGCATATAACAATTAAAGTCATAGTAAATGAGTCATGGAGATGGTATACATACATATTAATCACGAAGAAATGAACAATAGCCATTCCCCTTGAACGTCACATGTGTATATTGTTTTACGTGCTAGTTATGCTTTGTGACTACTATGATTAACTTCCTTTTTCTATGAATATCAACTTTTTATTCAGAAAAGTGTTGCGATAGATTTTGATATTTTAATAGTCATTGTTGGGTCCTGTAGTTGTTGTTTCAACTTATAAGATTATTTATGCACACTAGAAAATTAACAAATTTTATACAAGTAGTTGAGATTAATTTTGATACTCTCAATCAATCACAATCCACACTTATATGACTTTTTACGTAAACATAGTTAAAGCCAAATTTCTATTGCAATCTAATAGTTGTGATCAACTTTTAGTTTAAAAAATATTTACAATGTCAATGTATATGAATTAAATCCTAAATAGTTAACGGTATTATTAACAAAGCAATAATTAATTTTATATTGAACTTTAAAAATGATAAATATATATAATATAAACCAAAAATTTCAATAAAAATGACAGTTAAAAGGTTGTGCAAAATTTTAAGTTTTGAATTCCTTAATATGTTGTTTGAGACGTGTTAGCAAGACCCCTTTTTTTAATACAACACTGTCTTTTTTATTTTGTTACTATACTATGGTTTATTGAGTACAATTATATATAATCGGACTGTACAATTTTCTTAGCTATGTACTTCCCCAAATAATCATATCCATGAAAGTATAGGGCTTCAATTTCAGCTCTCCTGCCGCTCTCAACCATCAAAGTGACCTCTTCCTTGTAATTCCCCTGTTAAGCACCATTTAGTCAATTTATGGAAAAACACTCTTCAGTTGAAGAAAATATTCAGAAAGTATAAGGGATGCACATTACTTTTTACATATGATTCTTATATAGATTGGTTCTTGTGCAGGACCAATATTATATTATAGATATACAATTGTGCAAACTTGTTTCTTGTCTAAGCATCTAATTTAAGAATGCATAACTCATGTAGAATCTAGCATAACGTATAAAATCATAACTAACAGCTATTAAGCCAAAATGGTTCATACAGGAATTGAAGCAGCATAATATGTGACTGAGAGTAATAAGTGAAAATAACTAATCAGGCCTGAAGAATGAGGATAGTAAGGGCTGCGTTCAGAGGTTCTGAATGGCTTACCGGTAAAATTCTTGAGGACATCAAGCTTTGAGCAATTTGTAGGTCCTTTGTCTTCAATGGAACGAAAGATTGATCAGGTAGCATGGGTAGATCATGCCCCCGTAGTCCTAACCACTTGACATTGCAAGCTAGATAATGCAAATAAAAAATTCCTCAAGGTTAAGTTTCATTCAAGCATATTAATTCGGTGCTTTATTCCAACATATTAGAGCTTGTGTGAGTGCTTTGTGATATAATGATCTTATAAGATTACCGTATCTATATGACTCTAGGCCCATTCCTACACTTCCAAATTTGAAGGTGCATAGTATAGCTAATCCAGCTGGATTCCTTTATATGATAAAGTTTAAATGTGAGAAAGAAGTTAAGATCCAAATTATGATTAACATTTTTAACAAGATTGGAAAAAGTAATTCATAAAGTTGTAGTTCATAACAAAGGCAAGCTACCGTACCAATCCACCAAAGCTAAAATTGGCAAGTCTGGAAATGCTCGACAGATTCGATGAAGAAGAAATCTGCATTTAGATTTCAGTTTTAGACATTAAAGCACCCATCAGAAGGTTAATACTACGATCTATGATATGGTATATCATCAAATGTGATGAGAGCAGAACTTCTAAAAGCTTCACATCAGAAATTTTATGTTATTTAATTCTGTATACTGCAGACTAGTAGTGTGCAGAGTACCTTGTGGCAATATCTGGGTAACCTTTAGCCGTGATAAGAATGCTTGGAATTTGATTAAAAAACCTATCTTCAGCAAGCCGTTGAAATATTGCATGCTAAACATAAGCAAGGGTTATTGTATCAAAACCTATCTTTCTTTGTTAGGCAAAATGTGGAACATTTCAAATTAGCATGATGTAATTGGCCGCTGAAATATCACTTCAAACAAACTCACTTTTTCCACAATTATAATGTAACGCGCATCTGCATTTAGAATCAATTTATCTAACAAATTCAAGTCACCAGAAATTGCATGTCCAGAAGATCCACACACAGAGCAATCAACAGCCTCTTTGCCCGGTTCCTACACATGAAAAATTGGAAGCTCAACGTGACTAAAAGTTTATGTTAGCAGAATTGCATCAAGCAGTGATACAGAACACATCTCTACTCCATATAAAACAGACTTGTTTAGATAAACAATTAAATTAAGCGCTTATACCGTAAGCGTTTATCATATAAATGCTTATGTATAAGCTATTTCTCGAACAAAAGTAAAAATATAAAATAAAGTTATTCTGTTTTCCATAAGTTATTCTGCATTTCATAAACTACCATAAAAAGCTTACGGAAATAAACTTAAAACAGCTTATGGACATGTCATAAGCTATTTCCATACGCAATCTCAAAAAATGTTACAAGTGTTTATGCCGTGGATTAACTCTAATAAGCTGATCCAAAGATGTCCCAAGAGATTTCAATATCCTAGAATGAAGGCTTCACAAAATACCTGCAAAATCAGACGCCCAGCAATGAGTCCTCGACTAGATGCCATGATTCCAAGACTGTATCTGCTGCACCGAAGCAACGCTACAAGATCTGTTTGGCGCATATTAAAATTCAGTCTTTCAAAAAGACCAAGACATAAAATCATACTTAATAACAAGAAAGACAGTGATTAACTGATTATAGATAACCTTGAATTGTCCTATTGACATCCTTTTGAGAAGGAAACAGATGTTGTGAATCACACAGAAGCTTGTAGAAGAGTTCCCTCTGTGTGACACGCTTTTCCTGAAGCAGTATCTGATAGCACATTTCCATCACCTTCCACACTACATGTGAGAAATTTCCAACTCAGAAACACATAAATTATTGGTAGAATAAATAAGAAAAAAGAACAATGTTTATAGTTTTTGTTACCCCTAACAAAGGCTTTTGCTGCATTAGGTCTCATAAGAGACCTTGTAGATACAGAATTGGAGAGAAAAACATATGATAATTCGGTCAACAGGCCATGATTAACCCGACTGTTGCTCGATTTTCTTTGAATCTGTTCATTTTTTAGGAGAAATAAGATACAATCAGGAATGTGTGTATACGGATAGATAAACAAGCCAATAAAAATTAAGGTGAAATAAATCAAAATAAAAATGCTACTTGCAAATTCCAAACACTTGATTAGAACTTATTAACCTCAAAGGCCTTGTTAGGATGAACAGCTTATGGCATAAGCGCTTACATTATATGTGTGAATAATCAATTTTTATAACACAAGATAAAATGAAGTTAAACTGCTTTCGTATAATCAATAAGCTGTTTTCATAAGCAATCCTGGAGAGCTTATGAAAGTAAGCTGAAAACAACTCATGAACGTGTCATAAGTTGTTTTCATAAGTTCTCTCAAACAGTGTCTCAAGTGATTATGTCAGTAGGTAAAGCTCAATTTTTTTGAATATGTTCAAATTTTACAATTAATAAGCTATAATCAGGAACATGCGTGTGTGAATGTGTGTGTTGATCTATGAAGCACCGACATTAAAATAATTCATTTTCTCAAATTATTACCGGTCAGTGTCTGTGTTTCCATAGGTGTTGATAGCAAAACAAATCAATGAAAATCAATGTTAAGTAAATAGAAAATGCTTCTTTCAAGTTCAAATATCCAAACCGTGGATTAGAACTTATTAACCTAGAAGAGTAAATTCGAAAATCAAAAAGAAAAAGCTACATGAAAATTCAGAACTCAAAACCGTTGATTAGAATTAATTAACCTAAAAGAGTTGAATTAACAGATTATTATAATCGAATACCAGAGGCAAATCAGAGATGGCAGGGTTTGATGCATTCAATATTTTGAGGAAACTGAGAACTGAAACTTCAATTCTTGCTCGAACCTGCATGAATCGAAATGAAATTGAAGCTTATTGAAGAGAAATTAGAAAGAGGATTGAAGTGACGACGAAACTGTGAAAGAGTGTTTATCATTACCTGAGAAGGAGGAACGATATCGGCGTAGCAAAGCTCTTGATCGGTGAAAAACTTTAGCGACGAATTTCGAAGATCTTCCATTAAAGAGAGTTAAATGAAACGAAACGGTTTTTCGAAATTTTGATTGCAGTGTGATTTGGCGCGCAAAACTGAAGAGAGTGATGGTTTTCTGGTCAAATATAACTACTGGATGTCGTTTAGCGGTATACATAAACGACAGTCGTTTTGTTGATTTTTATTTTTTTTTCTTTTCAAGGTGCATGTGAGATATTCGCACAACTATCTCACTTGCACCAAGTTGACTGCATGCACTATGTGATCATTCAATTATGATCGTAAAATTGAATTCAAGAAGTTTTTTATTTTCTTTAAAATTAAAAATTATCGAGCTTGAAATATGAACCATCCACTCATAATTGGAAGGTCACTTAATCATTGATTGCGTGCAATTATTGACTGCATCAATCTTGAGACTAAAATGTCGAGTTTTCAGGGCATAGAGAAAACATCAAATGTGATGCATTCGTTTATTGTCGTATCTTGTGGTCATACTACAAAGCATTTTCCTTTTTCTTAGATATCCTACATAAACACTTGACATTTGCTAATTTATCAAACAATGAAAACAACGTCATATTCTATTGAAAACTCAATTCTCACATTCTATTTCTTTTGAAAACAACATCATATTTACTAGTTTAAGATACGGTGATGCTTCGCATTTCAATTCAGGTAATTAGGTTACACTTCACAAATCAATTCTTATGCGTAAAGGGGTAATTTAAGGTCAATTTAAATCAATTCGTTTTAATTGTGGAGTATCATGTTGGTATGATTGTGATTCTTTATCATTTTCTTGCCTAATTAGTTTATGTTAACCCTATGTTATGGGTTGTTTAACTTTTGTTGTGATCCTTTCTTTATCTTTACTTGTATTTTTTGTTTCTTTTTCTTGTTATGTTGTTTAAAGTGGGATTGAGTATCCCTTGTACTCGTTTTTCAATTTTATTATATTCAATTTATCAATAAAAAAATCATCATACAAGACGATTCTATAATAATGAATTATCCCGAACTAAAAATTTATATTGGCTCGATGGATATAATCTATTTATAAACAAATATTCTAAGGCCACTTATTAGTATTTTCTATTAATTAATAATAAAGACAACATTACAATCTTTTGAAGTATGAACCTAATGTTCCTAACAAATTATTTAACTATTTCACTTGTAATAATTTTACACATGAGATTTTCTTAACATGGATAATTAGCATCAATTATGATTTATGCAGTACTAATCAATCAATTTCCTTAACCTTCACATAATCAACTTTGAAAAACTACATAGTCCCGGTTTTAATTTCGCCAATCAAAGCTGCCACAGAACCTATGAAAGCAGCATTCATATAAGTGGTAGGTTCAGAATGAGAGTAATCAGATCTTGCATCATTAAAGTGGTCATTAAAATTAGGGCCTCCAACAATAGCACCCACATGAATATTAGGATTAGGATTAGAGGAATAGTAATAATCTGTGTAACCATCATTGCAACCCACTTTGGTCTGGTAAACTTTGATTGAAGGGATGGAAGAACCTCTGTGATGTAACTGCTTTGGATATTTACTTCCATATCCCACCATGTATGACATCTTCATGGGATTGTTTCCTAGTATATAGTCCACCTGTGTTATGTACACATTAAATTTTAGTATGTACAAAATTAAGAAATCAATAAATGAGCTAATGTTTGAGAAGCAAAATCAGATTAGTGTACAAATTAAAATACCTGTGATTTTGCGAAGGCTCTAATTTCAGAGGAGGTGAAATTGGTAGAGCCACAATGAATTCCATCAATATGATTTTTGTTTAGGATTTTGGAGAAAATGAATAGTACCATGGTTGAGGTCGCGGTGTATTGCAAGTTACTACTATCTCTAGTATACAAAAGTCCACCTGAGTTAACAATAAATCAAATGCTAATTCAGCTCATTCCATCAATAATGAACTATTGTTGATTGAAATAAGATTGACCATTTATGTTATATATGTAGTGTTACTTTGACCTATAACTAAATATATACCAGGAGTTTTTTTAATCTGTAGAGAGTAACTTCCAGGCATCAATGCACATATAAATGATTCACCATCACTATGAATCTTGGCCAAGTCCTTCTTCCCACCATAGAATTCCTAGTAAAAAAACAAGTGAAATTATTGAGTTAATTCTTTCCTTGGAACTAATGTTTAGTAAAAGATCATTAGTTTGTTAAATGTGTAAATATAAAGACCTGTGTTAGTAATGTTTGAACTCCAACAAATTTGTTATCCCAGCTGAACTCAGATGCTGCCTGATTCCAACCTTGGTTATCTGTGATGTATTTCAAGTACTTGCTTTCTCCACTAGCCTTGTATAACCAAGCAGCAGCCCATAACAGTTCATCCTTTTGGTACACAATTCAAAAATCACAACCATAAATGAATGATACTAAAAAATTATTAGTTTAATTTGTAAATATTCTCTTTTCCACAAGCTGCAATTTCTTACTTGGTAACCAGAGTACGAGCAGTAGAATGGACAAGAACCTGTGTAGGTGCCTCTATACTTGTCAGCAAAATCAAACAACTACAAAACATATGTTATTACTGTTAAATATTTGTTTAACTAATTGATCAATTAATAAACTATATATGGTACTTGAATTGCTCACAGATTTTGAATGTCTTAACAACTTCGACGAATATTCGGTATCTTTTTTCTTAAAGACAATTGAAGCAGCTGAAAGTGCAGCAGCAGCCTCAGCTGCAGCCTCAGTTCCAGGGGAATTAGCATCAATCTTGTAAAGTGTTCTTGGAGTATCCATGTCTTCTGGACGCTCCCAACATTGATGATCTACGTTTCCTTCTCCAACCTAGCAATCACAAAAATTCTTGTTAATTATAAAGCAAATATTTAACCTGCAACACAAGGCACATGTACCAAACACATCTAAATGTGTCATGTGCTAATAATAAGTACTTTATCAAATGATAGAGTATGTTTAGATCAATTTATTTGAGTTTATCTACTAACATAAGCACTTGTGACTTGTGAGGCTGTTTACAATAATTTCGAAAAAAAATTATGACATGTTCATAAGTTATCTTCATAGACTCTCCAAGATAGCTTGTGAAAATAGTTTATAGCTTATACGAAAACAATTGAACTTTGTTTTACCTTTTGTTATAGAATACGCTAATATGCTTATCATGATAAGCGCTTATGCTATAAGCTGCAAATTAAGTTGTTTATCCGAATAGGGCCATAGAAACATGCCTGTGTGAAGAGCGTGGTTGGAGAAGTGTGAGATTGAAGTATGAAATTTGTACCCCAACGAATAGCACGGCGGAGATAATCAATCTGGTTAACTGAAGAAATCTCACTTTCATATTCAACAGCAGCCCAACTCAGTAAGCTGACTGTAAATGACATTGGCCATCCAAACTTGACATTATCACCAGCATCATAGTATCCTCCAACCAAATTCACCTGCCAAAGATATATAATATACATGATCAGTCATAATTTCCGATCATAATTTTTTTTTTACTTTAATTAGTCATAATCATGCATGATTCATGGCAGATTGAGAGAGGGGCACTGAGGGGCTGGGCACCTCCCTCTCATGCAATAACATTCAAGCACATATATGTTGAAGACTTTTATATATTATATACAATTATGAAGTTTAATTTATATACAATGATTGGTCAAAAAATATTATATACTCCAATCAATCATAAACCATCAAATTATTAAAAACATTTTATTTTACCTGTAACTATTTCTATAGTTACACATATGGGTGGTTTTGGTTTGTTGACAGTGTATGAAAATTAATCTCAATCATATATTATATAATTTTTTTGTAAAAAAATAATAGTTGTTGTTTTATTCTCCTGAAAAAATAGTTGTTGTTTGATAGTTTTTTTTTTTTTTAGTAAAGCCCCGTGTGGTAGGATTTATTAACCACTATTTTAAAGTCACACATAAATAAACTTAATAATTAATACATATATATCGCTTTGTGTTGAGCCTCATGCATTAAAAACTTAACTCGACTAATCCCATATTCTAACTATAAGAATAGAGATATATATATAGATTGATAAAAAAAATTGTAAATTTTATGTTACGTCACTTTTAAAAAAAAATAATGTTACGTCACTTATATATGTACATTTTGAGGCTTGCCATCAGAGAGTGCTGAATCACCCCTCCACTTCACTCTTTGGTCTTTAGGCAATTTCCCTGAGCGTTGTCCTTCAAAAAACAAGATTGCTTTGCCAAGAGCATCTGCATAGTTGTAACTAGATGAGGAACTTTTACTAATTAATTCCTCATCCATTATGGCTAATAGACCATTATTCTTGTTACTCATGGCAATCCACAAGATCAAACCACTTATCAACAAATAAAATCCCATGATGGCCCTATTAAGTCCTAAGTACTCTACTCAGCTAAACATGCTTGTATTTATAACGGGGAGAAAATATAGTCGTTGCCTAAGTTCTACTTAAGTATCAATCAATTCCAATAGGATAGGAATTTACAAAAGTAGATGTGTATAAGAAAGATCTATGAAGTGTGTGGAATGGAATGGGAGAGAGAACTTTACGTGTACTAGTCATTATGGCACTATATGTATATTTAACAATTAAAGTCAGAATAAACGAGTCATGAAGATGACATATCCATTAATCATGAAGACATTATTAATACTCCCTTTAACTTCATATAGTTTACGTGTTTTTTTTCTAGAGGAGTTTACGTGTTAGAGATGCTTGCCGACTACTATACTATAATATGTTAGCTGATGCCATATTAATAATAAGTGTTAACATTTAATTGAAAGAACAAATTTGTAGTGGTAATATCGCTTCCTTTTGCCCCATATGTCAACTTCTTATCACATTTTAATAATAAACTATACTATAATATAATTGGAAACAAAAAATGACAGCTATATGGTGATTGACCATATACTCGCAACCATTGTACTACTAAGGCTTTGTTTGGAAGTTTGGAGAGGAAGGAAAGGGAAGGAGATGTTTAAAAGGGTTGGATATATAAGGGAAAATGGTAAAATCTTTCACATTTTTTTAAAGAGTAATTTTTGTCTAGAATGATAAATTAATATTTATGATTAATATGTTTTTAATTATAAAAATAGTATAACCATATAGATTAAATTTGAAGAATTCATGTAAACCCTCCTAAACCCCCCAAAAATCTTCTTCAATACAATTTTCTAGTTTCCCAAAATGAGGAGGATTTTGTATTACAAAGAAAAGTAAACCTCCAAAATCTTCTCATCTCAATGTCATCTATTTCTTTCATTTACTCCTTCATTTTTTTTTAAACCTCTCTTCCCTTCCAAACTAACAAACAAAACCTAAGTGGTATATACAATTGATAACATTTGGAGAAACTTGTAATATATAAAGATAAAACACTCTTGATATCATATACTTCTCTCCTAAAAAGAATAAATTTTGAAGGGTATCATCCATGGCACATCTCCACACTAGAGAAAGTATACAGCCAACTTTTTTTTTTGTTACTTGCAAAGAATCATGGGTAATTTAACAAACATGATAAAAATTAGTAACATAAGTTAATTTGTAAGTGGTGTAAAATTTAGTTTGTGGATACCACTTGTAAATTTATTTATGTGATTAATTTTCATCAAGTGTTGGGTAAGTTGATCAAAATTATTCATTGTATAAGCGTCAAACACTGACATGGATCCTTTCTAGTGATTGAAGGGTCTAGTGAAATCCCAGCCGCTAGTTTGTCTTACCTAGATTCCGTAAAAATTATAAAAGACCAATTGAACAGTCAAAATTTACATCGTATATCTACTCGTATAAGACTCACGAGAGAGAATGGTAGCAAAAATATATAATTCATATGCATTGTTTTACACTTTCAATTCACCATAATCACTGTATTACTAAATTACCATCTTAAACTTCATTAAATATTAATTTGTGATTGATTGACCGTGTAATTTTCAGACTTTATCTACATAGATTCAAAATTAATTTCTAAAAAATGTTCCAATTGCTGCATTGGATTCATGTACAGTTTATAGTGTTCTTGTATAGCATTTCACAATTGCTTCCTCTCCCTTTCAATTTTTTTTTTTATAACAAATGTTATTAGTTACTTGTTAGATTATTTTCTTCTTCTTTGTTTGGGTTTGATCCAGGATGTTCAACTCTTTATGGATTAATTCAAAATAGTTGAACTATCAAATCTCTGACTCTTATATATCAAGGCATCATCATGCAATTCGATAGATATAAAGTCTCTAAAGTTTGGCCTCTTCAAAAAGATATAAAGTCTCTAAATAGCGGTATGATAAAATTAATGTGCAAGTAAGAAAACAATTAGAAATGAGAAATATCCACATTGTTATTAAATATATTCATATGTTCGTGTTTTTTAATATGATTTTGACTTAAGTGTATTAAAAATATGTACATCGAAGATCAGGGTATTTGTGTCTACGTACCATATGAAAATACCTGCAGCAAGCACCGTACTCATTGTTGAAACAAACCTCGAACCTTAATTAATTAATTTTTTTTTAAAGATCGAACCTTAGTTAAATTGAATTGAACTTGTTTGGTTTTTTTTTTACAAATGAATTGAGTTTTTTTTTCGGGAACAAATGAATTGAACTTGTTTGGTGATTACTATTCCAAATGCAGCATAAAATCACATGCATGGATCATATAAGTTGAACTTGTTTGAAACACCACGTCTTTCGGCGATAAATATGGATAGATTTGGATGGAGTTTAACATGGGAAAGGTGAATCCTTTTCCACCATAGAAAAGTTTTTTGTGACCATTAGATTGAAGACGAACACCGATCTTATTATACTCCGTCTACACTAAATCTTTTTTCACTTTGTCTTCAAAGTTCCTATCATCAACCTCCATGAAACTCCAATTAAACAACCACCACCGGTGACTTTAATCTTCACTCTTTAAGGAACAACGATTCACTTATGTATTGTCTGGCGTTGCACCGTAAGAATTCACCTTCATATCTCAATCATCGCTAAACACCCTAACAACCATCCAGGGCCGGCCCAAAGCAAGAGCATCTAGGCCCATGGCATAGGACCTCCAATTTTTGGGGGCCCAAATTTTTTTTTTATATAAAAGGGGTTTAAAAAATACATTATATATTATACGCGTAATTTCATATTAGATTTGTTCAGTTGGTCCAGTGGTTGGGGAGTGTATGTACTTGTGTGCTGACATGGGTTCAACTACTAGGAAGTACTTTTTTATGCTTATTTTTTTAATTTTTCCAGCATTAATGGGATTTTGAATTTGTGACGTAATTTATTCTGGATTTCAGCCCAACTCTTCTCCAATTTAACCTCCTAAATTATTATTATTTTTAAATTACAGCAGGGCCTCTAAATTATTTAAGACGGCCCTGCAACCACCCCACCTATGATTCATCAGCAACAACCCTTCAAAGCAATTTATCTCAGTAACTAAGAAAAAAGACAAAGCCTTATCCCTGATTTTACAACGTTCAATTTTTATTTTTCTTAGTTTAAAATTTTATTAATGAACAAAACCCTACAATATTGAAATAGAATATGAGCTTTGTAAATAATAGCTAAATGTAAAAGCCTTTGGATTTATTTTTCTTTTTTCGTTTTGTTTGTTAAGGATTTATGAACACTATTATTATTTTTTTGGATCTATGAGCAAAATATGCAATGAATAATAATGTGGATTAATTAAAAATAACTGAAGTCGATGAATAGACATGGGAAGAAGAAGAAAAAATCCACTTATGTTCATTGGCCTCAACCGGAATGGGGATGCTGTTGGGGACAGTGGTGGGTTTGATGTTGTGTTGGTTGTGGTGGGTGAGTGAGGATGGAGGAGTGAATGGTGGTGGGGGATAGTGTGAAAAAATCTAGTGTTAAGAGTCTATGGTAAAATTATGTTCTACATGTGATCTAACGCACACAAAAAACTTTCCTATGGTGGGAAAAGATTCACTCCACCATAGATTTGTCTTTATAACTCAAGTTAAAAAGGACAAAACACTCCTACGTGGTTTACATATTCAACATTGCTCTTTCAATCAATGGTTTACATTTTTTGATTTATTTATTATACTTTAGATCTGGACCGTCGAATTTCAATGTAAAAACTATACAGACTCATTTTAATTATCACTTTAACATTTTTTCAATGTCTCAAAATAGTTGTGATTTTAAAATAATGATACAACATTTATTATTATTTTTTATACTATTATATATTGAATATCTTCCTACTTAACTACTCTACTGACTGTTGTAGCAACAAAAGTAAGTATTTATGTTATTGACTCCACAGAGACTGGTGCGATATTCTAAGCCGTTCAACAATCAATATCGTTCTGAGCTAGGGTTGTCGGGTATTTTGTTTCATAAACTATCAACTAAGAATTTATAAACGGGACGAGAGTTAACAGAGAAGTAAAT
>Ga0228711_1003998_pt1 | contig 22858 bp, 8 predicted proteins | sample MedpolnodulmetaG_2_FD_177996 | JGI IMG/M metagenome (GOLD analysis project Ga0228711, IMG submission 177996) | Root nodule microbial communities from Medicago polymorpha collected in Santa Monica, California, United States - brown nodules | ecosystem: Host-associated > Plants > Roots > Nodule...
AATAAAATCAAATTTATTTTCTAATTTCGTATTTAATGAATAAATAAATTAGAATAAATATTGAATTAGAATAAAATCAAATTTTATTTCTAATTTCGTATTTAATGAATAAATAAATTAGAATAAAATCGAATTTATTATAAGTGCATAAATAAATTAGAATATAGCAAATAAATAATTTAGAATAAAGTGAACAAATAATTTAGAATAAAGTTAATAAAATATTTTAGAATAAAGTAAATAACATAATTTGAAAATAGTAAATAAATTAAGAAAAAGTAGCTACCTTGCGCCACTTAACTTGCGCTACTCAACTTAACTTGCGCCACTCCACTTAACTTGCACATTATTTTACACTTGCGCTAGTTAATTAGCGCAGAGGCATTTTGGGCATGACTGCAGGGTGCAAGTGTTTTGTGCCTGGGGAAGAGCAGTAATCTAAAAGTATTGCAGTGTAGAATGAGATGAAAGCGGCTTAAGTTCTTGGATTAATATGCAAAATTAAGGCTTAAACACCCATATTTGATTACCAATAACGTATTGATTGAAGGGAATGCAATATTTGGTATGTTAAACATGCAAATTGGGTCCTGCCAAGGCAATTGACTTCACTTAAAGAAACCGAATTACAAGAAGGATACTAATAACTTTTTAGAAGATTAAATTAAATGTTCATTTTAATAGTAAAATAAAGACAGTTTAAACAAATTCCTTCTTATTGGCAGGATTTTCCTATGTCAGTAAACAACTCTTCCAAAAACTATTACAAGGAAGAGCATGAACTGTTGATGGTTTTACATCTAATGTTCGCAAATGATGTATGTTCAACAACAAGAAAGATTTGTTCTGCAGTTGATGCCCTGAGCTAATTATTTTTGAGTGACATACATGGATGATTCATAATGGATGATGGCCCCTGAATTATATTATTTGTTTTCACATTACATAAAATAAGAATCAGTGACTAGCAAAAGAACAAGCAGTTGAAAACCTATATATAAAAGACATACCGAAATCCCCTTGTTTAGCTGCAATATGGAGTGCACCAAAACGATTTATTTGTTTAATTCAAACATCAGCAAGATAGATTTGAATCATGTACGTACGTGACTTGGTCAAGCATCTTCCACAAATTTGACATGTCACAGATAGATTTGAACAATAGGACATTCATAGCTAAAATTTCAAAGATTGAATTAATTAGTAACACTGATTGAATGTTGAAGAGTGGCTCAAGGTATACAACACTAAGATCAATATAGCATGTTGTTAGAAGTGTTGGGATGGTGAATGGGCAAATGTTGTTGAACTTTCTAGCTGTGCCACTATTGCTCAAGACAGAAACATATTAAATCACTCATGTACCAATCAAATAGAAGGGAAGATAGTTAGGGATAATGGTCAATATGTCATTGATTTGATACTGATTAAGCATTTGATGCGGTCGGGGCCACAAAAGAGGAATCCCAATTTGAGCATTTGCATGAAGCATTAGACCTGACTCGTGGTGGACCTTTACCTTAGCTATCTTAGTTTATTTATTATATATTGCATTATCGACTTCTACTTTATGTTAAATTTGGTATTATCAACTTTTGGTTTATGATATACATTGTACTGTTGACTTCTGGTTTATTTTAAACGTTGTATTATCGAATTTTGCTTCATGATTATACGTTGTACTAATTGACTTTTCAATATTGGGATATAATACATATAGTGCCCGAGTTGTTGCTTCAAAGCCTGTGATCAATATTTATATATGCAGGAACCTATACATTTTGTATTATCAATTTTTGGTTTATGAACATACATGTTGACTTCACAATATTGGGAGATAAATCTTGATTGGAGGTATCTGAACTCTGTGTTGTTAGGCTGTACTCTGTTTTTCTCCTAGGATTGCAATTGGTGGCCAAGCTATGCGGTTTCAAATAGGCTGTTTCATGGCATCTGCTTCTGCTTCTGTTCATACAGCTGCAGTTTTATGCAGGTTGCAGCGGCTGCTGTCCTGCTTTATTGTCATTGGTTGCAGAATGGAGTATTTTAGGTGTGCTCAATTTTTGTATGGTGTTTGGGCTGATCAGGCATAGTTATGGGACTGAAATCTGGTAGTATTACATTAGAATTCAGCGTCATAACTTACGTAGTTTAGGGGTATTTTGGTTGTTATGTGTTTGTTATTTGCGGATGTTACGTCTATATGCGGCATCCTTGTTCTTTTATCACCGTCTCTAAGCGTCTTGCTAGAGTTTGGTATCAATAAAATTTGTTGATTCTTTCATAAGCAGAAACCTATATTATTAAATATTTTATATATGCAAGGAAAGATCAAAATTTGTTATGAGTTGACTCTTGTTGAATGATAAGATAGAGCGTGAAGTTTTCTTCAAAAAAAAGATAGAGCGTGAAGTATTCATTAAATAAAACAATTTGTGATCAAAATTCAATGTTTTGCTTGCATCAAAAGAAAAGTTATTTCACATACAATTATTCTAGTAATGTTATTATTATCAGTGCTGGCACCATCAGTGATCAATATATTATGGTCAAAGAAAAGCTATTTCACATAAAATTATCCAAAAATGAAACAATTTGTGGACCAATTTGTCACTGAAAAATAGAAAAATGAAAAGATTATCCAAATTTTAAAACTAAAAAATAGAAACACAGTTTCAAATCATCTTCCTTCCACTTTTGTCACAACCCAAGATTAATTTATTACTTCTTCCTCTCTTTCTGGTCTCCATATCTGATCTTGTAATAGTAACAGTCACTTTATTTCTAATTCCTATCTCCCTAGCCCAACTTACTACAACTTTTCTTATATAAAATCTTTGTGTAGTTGTGAATGCAGCAGTGGTGTCTACACATGATTGATCTTTATCACATAATTGAGATATGTCAGTAACTATTTAAAAATGATATGAAAAAATAGAACTTTAGAAAAAGTGAAAAACTATAATATAACTCTTTTAACAAGAAACTATTGCTAAAATGAACATTTAAAAAAAAAGAAAAGAAAGTAATATCAAGAATCAAGAAAATTATTTGGTATCGTAGTAACTAGCATAAACGTTTATACAGAATCAAGAATAAGAAACTATTAATAAGAAAATTATTTGGTATTGTAGGAAACTAGAGTGCGCCGGAAATCTTAGCATACAACTATTCTGGAAATTTTACGGCAATGAATATATGAGTGTTCCGAATTATTTTCGGAAACGTATATATGATTATTCCGAAATATTTTCAGAAACGTTTTAGTGAATAAAAAAAAAGGGAGATACGTACCTGGAAAAATATTATGTGGGGGGTGAACTCATCATGAATTAGGAGATGTTAAAATTAGGGTGAAAAAATTTATGTTTAAAAGATAATATAGTAAAAGGGGTAAACTTGGAATTTTAAAAAATTTGTAGGGGTGAAGGTACATGTGTCGGGGTATAGAGTAAAATTTCCATACATACTAGACCTTCGACCCGTGCTAACACACGGGTCATATGGAAGGTAATATTTGACGGTAATAGGTAACAAAATAGTTTAGATGAATGTTATGATTGTCATATGGTATTTCATAATATTAAGAAGCATAGACGTTGGTACTGTACCATAACATAATTTTCCATGACATCGTCCTTGATACTGTAACGTAACATAATAGGTTAAGTATAGCAAGGCGGGTTAACATTTATAAGTAAGAGATTATGTTAAGTATAGCGAGACGGGTTAATGGTTATTCCTTTCCAATAAAATAGCATATAATTCGGAACATAATTTTATTTTACTTTAGATAAACATTAAATGCAAAAGTGTGGAGGAAAAAATTAGGTTAAGTATAGTGAGACGGGTTAACATTTATAAGTAAGAGATTTCCAAAAAAATAACATATAATTAGGAACATAATTTTATTTTACTTTAGATAAACATTAAATGCAAAAGTGTGAGGGAAAAATTACGTTAAAATTAGCGAGACGGATTAACATATATAAGTAACGTAACATAATATGTTAAGTATAGCGAGACGGGTTCACATTTATAAGTAAGAGATTAGGTTAAGTATAGCGAGATGGGCTAACGGTTATTCCTTTCCAAAAAAACAGCTTATAATTAGGAACATAATTTTATTTTACTTTAGATAAACATTAAATGCAAAAGGGTTAACATTTAGAAATAAAAGATGACATTTTGCATAAATTAAATCTAGGGTTAATATAGTAAAGTCACGCGGAAAAAATTAGGTTAAATCTAGGGTTAATATTACGTCACGGGTTAACATTTAGAAATAAGAGATGACATTTTGCATAAATTAAATCTAGGGTTAATATAGTAAAGTCACGCAAAAAAATTAGGTTAAATATAGGGTTAATATTGCGTCACGAGTTAACATCTAGAAATAAGAGATGACATTTTGCATAAATTAAATCTAGGGTTAATATAGTAAAGTCACGCAAAAAAAGTAAGTTAAATCTAGAGTTAATATTGCGTCATGGGTTAACATTTAGAAATAAGAGATAGGGTAATTAGTTTAGTTTAGGTTTCATAAAAAAATAGGGGTCGATTTTCTTCTATTTTTAATAAAAAATAGGTTTGTTTTGTTTTTCATAAAAAATAGGGTAATTAGTTTAGTTTAGGTTTCATAAAAAAATAGGGGACGATTTTCTTTTGTTTTTAAATAAAAAATAGGTTTGTTTTGTTTTTCACAAAAAATAGGGGACGATTTTATTTTGTTTTTAATAAAAAATAGGTTTGTTTTGTTTTTCATAAAAAATAGGATAATTAGTTTAGTTTAGGTTTCATAAAAAAATAGGGGTCGATTTTCATAAAAAATAGGTTTGTTTTGTTTTTTAATTAAAGGAAATAGTAGGAGGATCTGTTTATTTTGCAGAAAAATTAGGAGTATTTGTTTATTTTGATGGAGCGATTTGTTTATTTTGATTTTCATAACAATTAACATTTTGTTTAAATTAAATAGGGTTATTATAGTAAAATTAAGTAGAGAAATTAGGGTAAATCTAGGGCAAAATATTGTTTACGGGTTAACTTTAAGTAATGGGTAAATCTATGGCAAAATATTGCTTACGGGTTAACTTTAAGTAATAAGAGATGACATAAGAGAGTAGGAAAAATTGTTTTACTGTATTTATGACATAAGAGGGGGAAGAATAAACTATTTTAACTTCTTAATATATTCTAATAGATTGGATTTTTTTTAGGACAAAACTTAGGTACAATTCTTTAGGTGTTTTTCGTATGGTTCTTAACTAAAAATACAACTTTTTTGGAGATAACAAACTTTGAGAATTATGGATTTAAGAAAATCATGGTGAATTTAGTTAATAATCATAAAAAAAACACCTAAGGAATTGTACCTAAGTTTTTTACTTTAGGAAATTTGTTAGACTTAGAAGTTAGAAGTGATGAAGAGAAAAAAAAAAAAACTCATCATATGAATAAATTGGCTTTTTTTTTTCCTTAAATGAAAAATAGGGAATCGGTTAGGCTGATAGATCCAAAATTTGATTTTTCAAAAAAGAAAAAATTATATATACGATCTCCCCTCAAAAAATAAAGAAAGAATGATATAAGCGATCTCCCCTCAAAAAATGATATATACCATCAATTAGTCAAAGATAATCCTAACTCGTCAATTAACAGAGGCCAATTGATTTCTTTTTCTTTTGTCAAAAAAAATGATTTCATAATATATAAGATACACTTGATTTTATTTTATTTAAAAAAATTAAAAAAAAACTCTTCCTCAAAAAAATAGAAAAAAAATCTCAAAAAATGTTTACCCGAGGGCTTACAAACCCGGCCCATGAGCACCTCTAAACCTAGGGTTTACACGTATTCATTTTGTTTATATATTCACTTGTTCATTCCTCGCCATTTCAGTTTGCACAAATAAAACCAAAAATAGGATTCTTCCTTCTGTAGAGAAATTATGCATCAAAACTACAGTCCTCCCATAACTAGGTCTCGTAGTGCTTACTATGGTCGTCCCATGACTCGCTCTCGTACCGCTGCTGCCGCTGCTAACCACGGTCCTTCTATGAGTTTTTCTCATAGTTCTAGTTATGCTACTAGAACACAAAACTCAATGAAGAGAAAACCTCGTTCAGAAAACCTTGATGATGGAAAGAAGAAGAAGAAGAAACAAGCAACCACTAGCACCAACAACAAACCGATGCAGACCAAGCCAGAAGAAGAAACAAACACAGTTATGGAACAAGGTGAATCCTCAAAAAGCTTTAACTGCGGTATATGCTTTGATTCTGTAACATACACTAATTTGTTCACAGCTAGTTCATGCAATAATCCATTTTGTACTAATTGCATATCCAAGTATGTGGCTGTTGAAAGAGAGAAACATGTGGTGAAAGTGAATTGTCCGAAGCCGGAATGTATTGTGGAACTGAAACCAGAAACTTTGCAATCTTTTTTACCTAAAAAAGTTATTGCTGATTGGGAATCTGCAATTTATGAGTCTTCTATTTCTTCAAAGCAAATATTTTACTGCCCTTACAAGAATTGTTCTCTTTTCCCTCAAAAAAGAAAAAGAATTGTTCTCGTTTAATGGTGGAGGAGGGTGTCACAAGTTGTGAATGCCCTTCTTGTCATGGGTTAATCTGTGCACAATGTAAAGTTCCATGGCACTCAGATATGAATTGTCAGGAATTTATGGATGAAAAACATATGGATATGAAATTTTTGGAGTTGGCTAAAATAGAAAAGTGGCAGAGATGTCCAAGATGCTCTATGTATGTCCAGAGAAGAGTTGGATGTAACCAAATGAGATGCAGGTTGTTAATCTTACCTTCTCTGGCTCATCATAAATTATTTTCACTAATTTTATTTTTAATTAAATCTGTGTAATTCATTATTACGTTATATGGATGAAAAGTTAGTTATAGTGTTTCCATTTTTTTTTCTTCTTCTAGGATAGGATTATAAGATTAAGGTAACTATGAAACTCTTTGCATATAGAATTAAATTTAATTTTGATAAGCACCGAGCTGAAATAAAATATTTTGAATGGTAGAATGATCAATTCTAGGATACACAGCCTATATTATGTTTCCATTTGCGGAATAAATTTCAACTCCTAATTGCCAAATATATTGTTGGGTTTAATATGTTTTTAGTGGACGTTGTTTAGAAGGTAATTCAATTTTCTGTTTTCTTAGTTGTTAGTTAGTGGTTGTTTGGGTGAGGCATATGTTATCCTCGATGAATTTGGGGTAATTTACCCTTAATGACAAGTAGGATTCGATTCTTGAACGAAGAGATGAGGATCACATGTTCAATGAAGAAGATGAAGAAGTTTGATGTTCTTGTTAAGATGAAAATAGTAATTGATTGTAAGAAAAACAAAAATACATTACCCTTGATGAATTGTGGGTTATTTACCCCTAATGACAAGTTGGATTCTCGATTATGGAACAAAGAAAATGGAGATCACATGTGAAATGAAGGAGATGAAGAAGTTTGATGTTTTTGAGATGAAAATTGTTCACGTATGACCTATACCAGTTCAAAAATGGTAATAGATTTTAAGAATAAAGATGAAGAAATGGAGATTTTTCATTGATTGAGGGAAATTACCACCAATTCATCAAGGCGTAACGTAGAAAAAACAGGTTATACATGCTAGTTAGTTAACTCTATGTGTTAGTGATAGTGAGTGTTGTCATATATGAGTCTTAACACTAGCATATAAATACATGTAGTGCAAGTGCATTTGGATCTCAGATTACAATCATTATGAGTTCTCTAAATACATCAATTGCTAATTTATGTGTCAGTGTAGCTAGGCAGAGCGTTACCAAGACCCTGGTTAGGGGCTCAAACTTTTGAACTATTTTAGTTTAGTTAGTAATATGTACAATATATATATATATATATATATATATTACTCAATTTATATTGCACTAAAAAATTAACATATATACTCTTCAATTGTCACATATGCGGTTTCGTGTTAAGAAATCGTAGAATAAAAAACTAATTTTCAATGTTGTCGGATAAATCTCTCCATATAAGTCGTGAGACTATCCATTCATCTCCCGTTTGTAGTAATTATTATAATATATAAATGTTAAACATAGGAGATATATACATAGTTTTACTGTAGTAAATTTTTGTTTTTAATTAGTTTACTGTTAACTTTTATATAATTAAAAATATAGGATGAAGGAATTGTCTCCCAGACCAAAGTGGAAAAAACCTATGACTCAAAAACACTAATAAAATGTTTACATTCTTTTAAAGGCACTAACAAAGTTCGAACCTAAAATCCATAAATTCAAGATCTTTCTTATTACCATTAGATTGAACCCCTAGAGTTTATCTTACTATTTGCTTAAACTACAAAATTTATATTTTTGTCATTTTTATTCAATAAAAGAAACTATTTAAAGAGATGCATAAAATTCCATATCTTTCATGATTTTCTGAACAACTTATAAATTCATTTCCACATAAAAAAATGGTTTACATTTCACTAATTGTTTATAGTTTTTCATGATTTTTTTAAACAACTTATAAATTATATCTTGTACCAACAAATAGCACGACGCTTCTAGTTCAATGGTGAAGTTCTTATTTATATATTATATTTTGGAAACATTTTGAATTAAAATTAGAACTTCACGCTCTCGTTGAATCTCCGTTTGCGTGGTTCAAAAGTTTGTACAACTACATGGCTTTTGGACAAATGTAAAGCGTTTAGATGATTTGTTTCGCAATAGATATTAACAAGCTATAACCTAATAATAAGGCATTTATGAAGACACGTAAACGTACTCAACCTTGTTGTAAATAAAATCAACAACATTTAAGAAAACATGTTTTCCTAATTCAATCACAAACTAAACATTTATGTGTACAATGCTACATGTCTTCTGATTGGAATTGTTAATGTTTAAACTGATTGTATTCTTTTGTGTACAGTACTTATAACAAAGGACATTCGGGTTAGGAAGCTTGTGTGGCAAATATGCAGAAAGTTCTAGTTGTTAGTAATCAACTTATCATTAAGCAAAGAAATTTGGTACATGACACTCTAGCTAAAAGAGTACATCAATGTTGCAAACTTTTTTTTTTTTCTTATCTTTTTCCTTCAATTTTCAGTAGTGATTTTTAATTTTTATATAGTATTGATGATATGTTACAATTAACTGACTTTAGTATTTCAGAGATACAACTGGAAATGTGGAATGAATCTATCATTTTCTTATTTATATTTGATTGAAACTATTTCATATGCTACAAACAAATCCATTTATTTTGCTACAGTGATCTTATTTTTTTAGACAAAATATACAATAAAAATAAAAATGAGAAGGAAGTACAAGACTGGGGGGACATGCACCTGACCCAGTAAACCACAACATCAGATACAACAATTCAATACAAAGTGGTAGAAAAGAGCAACCCTAAATATCCACTATTGCGGACAATCCAGCGAACACACGTTTGAGCGGGAAACCAAATTGCAAAAAAAAAAAGAGAGTAAATAATTAGAGCATTTAAAGAGGCGTATGAATCATCCGCCAACACAGAAACGAACCAAGTTCCTTCAGCTCCCTATTTGCAAGCCATTAACGCCCTTTCAGGCCAAAACAACCATTTACGAACCGAAACAAAGCACGAAGACGCTTAGGTCTTGAAATCCTAATCGTTGTCCAGATCATGAGATGAACAAACGACTAAAAACCATCACAGTCCACAGACAGAGCTTCAAGCAAACCACCGGCGGATAAAGTCTTAAGGTACGCGAGCGACTACTACCGCCAGCACGGAGCATCTACGACTCTTTCGTTCAATATCACAAAATTCAAATAAAAAATTCAAAAAAACATGAACTTTGACAAATTCACCCAAAATGCACATTTCACTCCCATTTGATACCTGCACCACAAATTGTGCATCTAGAACCATCTTCGTATATAACACCTCATCATTTTAACACACATCATCACTCATGAACAAAAATCATCCAAAAGAGTCACAAAAAAAATCATTTTTTGTATAAATTCCAAACTACCCTTTCTTATTCACCACTTAACCTAATTTTTCACTCTTGATGACCAAGTTACTCCTTCTATAAATACCCAACAAACTCAGTGAGAGGGGGGCCGAAATTGTGAGTTACATAAATCACAATTTTTACAATAAAATCGAAAATCTTCAAACCACTATAAAACTTCGTTCTTCTTCAACCCAAAGCTTCTAAACACTCCCAACAAACTAAAAACACTCAAAAACTCAAGAAAAACTATCCAAAATTGTGAATTCAAAACTCAAAGTTTCATGAAAAAAGTTGGAATTGGTTAGACCCATTCGGAGCTCAAACAAGGTAGATTTTGGTATATTTATACTCTTGGAAGTATTAGGAAGCTTTTACATTAATTAGTTTTGTTGAATTCGTTGTGTTTTGAGTTTTTGTTTTTTCAATTTCGAAGTTGTGGTTCGTTTTTCTCTTAGCACAAACTTCCTCTGTGAAATCTAGTTATAGATACATGATCAGCGTGAAAAACCAAGAAAAATGGTATATTCATTCGTCATTTTTGGTGTCCGTTTGGGAATTTGGGTTTTATTTGAAGTTGCTAATGTTGTTGTTCTTAGTTGTTGTACGCGTTAATCTTTGGAGGAGAAAGAGTGGACTTTTTCTTCCATTGACCCATGGGACCCACCTATTTTGTATTTTACGTGTGCTGATTTTTTTATCATTTGAAGGGGGTGGGCTTTGGGCCTTTTTCAGATCTGTTGATGCTTTTTGCTCACTCTTTTTCAGATCTGCACCCCCCTTTTTTATGTTTATTTATTTTTATTTTTCATTTTTTTACTTCATTCTCTTCATTTATTTCTTTTTATTGTTACTTTTATTTTTTAGCATATTTATTTAATAGTTAAGATCATCTCATGCATTTTTTATTTTGTTATTTATTTGCTTCTTTTAGTTTATTTATTGTTATTTACTCATGCATTTTTTTCTTTTTATTTATTTAATTTAGTGTTATTATCTCATGCATTTTTTCCCTTTTTTTAATTATTTGCTTTATTTAGCTTATTTAGTGTTATTATCTCATGCATTTTTTCCTTTTTTTAATTATTTGCTTTATTTAGCTTATTTAGTGTTATTATCTCATGCATTTCTTTTCCCTTTTTTATCTATTTACTTTATTTTAGTTTATTTAGTGTTAATATCATCTCATATTTATTTCTTTTACTTATTATGTTTTAGAATGTATTTAGGGACAAATGTAAATATAAATGAGAATATTGCATTGCATGCATATTTATTTATTCCGCTTTTACGTATAAAAGAAAAAAATGAAAAAAAAAAATAGTAGTCTAGTTTTAATCCAAGGAAAAGGGGATTTTCATTTTGATCTAACGTCATTATGAAAAATCTTTTGCGCTTTATTTTATTTTGTCACGCTTTATTTTTAGACTTTAAGTAGAAAAAACATAAAATCAAAAAACATACAAATAATAAAAAATCTCACAAAAAAATTTCTTTTCTAGACAAACCTTGATTTTCAATCAAGTGAGTTTCCCATTTTCATTTTCATAACAAAAACTTCAATCAATTTAATTATATTAGACTTTATTTCTTCAATTAAAATCAATCAAATTCAGTTTATTTTTGTGCCACTTTGGCTTTTTATCTTTAAAACCATTTTCAAAAATTAAAATCAATCAAATAAATCACTTAGCTTTTTACCCCAAACTACATGATTTTGATCCCGCTCGGGTACGTAGGCAAAAGACTTTGTCTTTCCAAATCAACAAAATACAAAAAACATTTTCTTTTTATTTTTATTTTTTAGGATGCAGCCCTAAATATATTCAAAACAAAGAAACAAGAAACAAAAGGACAAAAGGAATGATCGAGGACATAAAACCAAAACCCTCAATAGAGCTTAGCAAAACCTAAAATTAGGAAAACCTGTCTTATTCCTTACAAATTCAACATTAACCTGAGAAGGTACATTGTTGAACCAAGAATAAGAAGGCAGTGTTAAACCTAAGTTTGCAAGTTGATTTGCACAATGATTACCCTCTCTATATATGTGAGAAACATTGAAATTAAACATAGATAAAATGAAAAGACAATTATTTACATTAACAAGCAAATCACATTTAATTTTAGCACAAAAATAAATAAAAGCAAGAGGTTCCTATAGAATACTATAAACGTTTAGGGTGCTAATACCTTCGCTTTGCAAAACCAACCCCCGAACCTTTAATCTCTAAAAATATAGGGTTTACTCGATCTCTTCCCCTTTTCTTTGGAAAAAATAAAAGCTCGGTAGTGAATTAAAAAATTGTGAGTCAAAGCTAATCATTAGCTTGATATCCGAAAATCACCGCAACAAAGGGCAAATATGGGATTTACAACTTGTTATTAAATTTTTTTTATTTCAGCTCTTTCTCACAATTCAACTTTAGGAACCCCTCTCTTTCCTAGGCTCAATGGTATGCATTCAACTCTTCAAGCTGCACCACCACCGTCATCACAACTTGCACATCCTCCTCTGCCATAATCCTTGAATTCGGTCCTTAATCAACCCCCGTCAACAACAACTTGGTCCTTCATATGTCTGTCTATTAACAACTGCATGTCGGGCAATTTCTGGAAATCAATTTGATGTTAAACTCTTCAATATTGTTATATCTTTTTGTATGTTCGAATCAGAGTATTAGGTGTAAATTAGAACAATAAAAATACACTGATGAAAGGTATGGGTGAGAAACCCCATTTTCTCTTTCCTGCACCAGTATATACCTTTGATTGAGGGAGGAGAGCTTTTTTGTTTTACGAGAAGGAAGATAAGAGCTAGAATAATAAAAAATAATAATAAATTGTGTATTATTACATTCTTGCCCTTGAGTTTAATTTGTTTTAAAAAAAGGCAAGTTGGGGTTTTTTGTCCATAACAAAAGGTGTTCAATGCTAAAGCACACCATCATATAATTTAGTGGGTGTTTTATAGCATTACCCTTTATCTATAAACATAGATACTCAGATACTCTAGGGGTCATAAAACAAGAATGAAAACCATACTTGTTTATGTCAAATTTCAGCTAAAATTACTTTTAAGTGATTTCTTCTTTTATCTAATACACGAGAGTAATTGATAAATATTTATTATGTAAAACATCATCAATCGATAAATTTGGTGTGGGAGTGCAATTCATGTTAAGGTTTTTCGAAGCATCTGGGAGGGAATTTCCCAATTTATCCAGTTGCATATTGTTTACATAAACTAGTGGGGCAAATGAGAATTAAAGTTTAGTATGTTCGTACATGGTTTGGAACTTAATTATAGAACCATCTTCATCCTCATCTTGTTCATGTTTTTGTAACGTTCTAAAAAAAAAGGTCTAACAACATTAAGTAATAGTATTTATTATAAGTTCAGATTAAAAATAAAACCTTAGTTGCATTTATTGTTGCATATAAACGTAATATAACAATTACACAACCCTGGCAAAAAAAATATTGGAAAAACCATGCTTCTTCTAATTATATATAACATAGAAATCATTTATTTCATTTATCCAAGACGAAGTACAATATCATTCATAAGAACATAACAACAATTAACAATAATATTACAATATAGGATTACAAATTAATCCATTTGTATTTATTCGATGTTGATATTTAGGACATAGGTCTGATTAATGATTGGGAATCATTGATAAATTTTGTTTCGGTAACCTTGGGGGGAGAAGTGGTGCGGGCGTAGCCGGTGTAAAAGGACACCTACCGAACAAGCATAAAACAGGACATATCCTTCCACAACCTCCACAATTAAAAGGGCTAATATTTATGTCTGAACATATACCATTACAACATTGAAAATTTCCAACTAATGGACAAATAATCCCACAAAACCCACAATTATTCACATCACTCATAACATCGACACATCGATTTCCACAACATACCATTCTTGGTGGAATTTCTCCTGTGCTACATATCCATGGCCTCGTACTACAATCAGGAGACACTTGATCGACACCAATTGCTTCTACAAGAACACTTTTGTTGGTGGAACTTTTGGTTATCTCATCACTTGGAATTGGTGAAGTTGAGTATCCCTCTAGTTTAATGAGAAACACTAGAAGCAATGTCAGAATTATTACAAATTGGGTTACAAGGGTACTCATTATGAATAGTTATGAGAATGATATGATTTGGAAGCCTATATATATAGCAACCTATGTGACATGAACCTTGCTTATGTAACAAGCTTTGAAGAAACATTTTTGTTCTTACAAGTAAGATATGATAACTTTGATTTCGTGATATAGACGGTTGAATTAAAGAGATGAAGAATGCTAAAAGTAAGGTAGCTAGCGTATTGGCATAATCTAGGGAGTGGTATACTTGTATTTTTCTTTTTCTTCCCCTGTATCTGGCTTTGTTACATGTATTTTTCTTGCCTTCCCCATTACACTTTGTTATGGGTACACGTTTTTTCTTTAAAATTTAGTGTGTGGAATAAAAACGGTTGTATACTTCATGTAATGCACTTTGTGAATCTTCTGTAAAATTCTCAATCATCATTTTGTCTCTAAATACGTTAAAGAAAAATATTGTGGAGACTAAAAAGTTTTATCTTTTTTTATGGACTAAAACAAAAATCTAAATATTTATAGAGGTAATTTATTTAATTAACCCAAACATAAATTGGTGTTACAACAATAAATTATTGCATTTGCATTTAATGTGACTGAACATGTAATTTGTGTTAAAATTTAAAACATACACAAACAAAGACACAAGGTGGAATATTGCATGAAGAGTTAATTAAGTATTTAATAATGAAGTGTCAATAAATCTTAAACATAAGGCAATATACTAGCGTAAATTGAAAAGGAATTCTCACAATGCACATGATAATTTCATTCTCTTTCGGAAAGATGAACATTGTCTTGGAAAATTATTAATGAAGTTATCATGAACCTTGAGGCATTTATCGTTTTGTTTACAAAACATGTTATCAAATCATTTATGCCAATGTTAATCTATATACTCATATTTTATTTTAACTTCTTCGATACACAATTTGTTTTAAGTAAAAGGAATTTATCTTAAGACAAAAGTTGTATGAAAATTAGGAGGAAAATTAATTTAAATTAGGCCTTTTGTGTAAAATGTTGCATAGAGTTAATTTACCAACTCAATATTAAAGAGATGAATAATGCTAAAAGTAAAATAGCTAGCATAGTTGCATAATTTAGGTAATGATATACTTGTATTTTGCTTTTCCTTCCCCTACATGTGGCTTTAATGCATGTATTTTACTTGCCTTCCGCATTACACCTAGTTATGTGTAGAAGTTTTTTCTATAAAATTTGGTAACTGGAATAAAAATGGTTGTATATATGGTGTTATGCTCTTTGTGAATCTTCTGTGAAATTTTCCGTCACCATTATTTGTCTCTAAATATGTTGAAGAAAAATATTACAGGACTAAAAGTTTGATCTTTTGGTATGGACTAAAATAAGATTCTAAATATTTATATTGGTCATTTATTTAATTAACACAAATATAAATTGGAGTTACAAAAAAAATATTATTGCTTTTGCATTTACTGTGCCTGGACATGAATTTTATGCTAAAACTTAAAACATACACAAACAAAGACACAAGGTGGAATATTGCATGGTGAGTTAATTAAGTGTTCAATAATAAATTGGAAAATTTTTTTAAGCATAAGGTGACATTCTAGAGTAAATTGGAAAGGATTTTTCTCATGTCATGTGATAATTTTATTGTCTTTCAGAAAGATGATTACTATCTTGAAAAATTCTTAATAAAGTTATCATCAACCTTAATGTAGTTAAGGTTTTGTTTACACAACATGCTATCAACTCACTTATGCCAATGTTAATCTAAATACTTATACTTGATTTTAATTTTTTTTAATACGCAATTTTGCTTTTAAGAAAAAGGAATTTATCTTGAGACAAAAGTTGTATGAAAATTATGAAATTAATTAATTAAAATTAGACCTTTGATGTATAAAGTTGCAAGAAAAGTTAGTTTACCAACTCAATATTAAAGGGATGAAATGCTAAAAGTAAGGTACTTAGCGTAGTGACATAATTTAGGTACTCGTATACTTGTTTTTTCTTTACCTTTTCCATTACACCTTGTTATGGGTACATTTGTTTTCTTTAAAATTTGGTATGTGGAATAAAAATGGTTGCATACTTGGTGTTATGCTCTTTGTGAATCTTCTGCAAAATTTTCCGTCGTCATTTTTTTCCTATAAATACAATAAACAAGAAAAATATTACAGGGACTAAAAAGTTTGATCTTTTGGTATGGACTAAAACAAAATTCTAAATATTTATAGTGGGCATTTACTTAACTAGCCCAAATATAAATTGGATCCACAAGAAGAAATTATTACTTTTGCGTTTAATGTGATTGGACATGTATTTTTTGCTAAACCTTAAAACATACACAAATAAAAACACAAGGTTGAATATTGCATTGTCACATGACCCATTAAGTATTTAATAATGAAGTGACAATAAATCATAAACATAAGGTAACATACTAGCGTAAATTGGAAAGGAATTCTTTTATGTCACGTTATAAATTTGTTGTCTTTTGGAAAGATGCTAAACTATCTTGGAAAATTCTTAATTAATTTATCATGAATATTGAGGCATTTATCGTTTTGTTTACACAACAAGCTATCAAATCATTTATTCCAATGTTAAGCTAAATAGTCATATTGGATTTTAACTTCTTCAATACAAAATTTATTTTTTAAAGAAAAAAATAAATCTTGAGACAAAAGTTGTATGAAAGTTAGGAGAAAAATTCAATAAAATTAGACCTTTTGTGTAAAAAGTTGCATGAAGAGTAAGTTTCCCAACTCAATTTAAAGTGATTAAGAATGCTAAAAGTAACGTAGCTAGCGTAGTGCCATAATATATGTAGTTGTATACTTGTATTTTTCTTTAACTTCCCTGGTATGTGGCTTTAATATACGTATTTTTTTCTTGCCTTCCCCATCACACCTTGTTATGGGTACACATGTTTTTTCTTTTTCTTTTTTTAAATTTGGTATGTGGAATAAAAATGGTTGTATACTAGGTGTTATGATCTTTGTGAATCTTCTTTAAAAATTTCCGTCATCCTTTTTTTTTTATCTAAATACGCAAAAGAAAAATATTAGTTGGGCTAAAAAGTTTGATCTTTTGGTATGTACTAAAAATTTCTAAATATTTATAGTGGTCATTTATTTAATTAACCCAAATATAAATTGGAGTTACAACAATATATTATTGTTTTTGCATTTATTGTGACTGGACATGTATTTTGTGTTAAAACTTAAAACATACAATAACAAAGACACAAGTTGGGAAATTACATGGTGAGTTAATTAAGTATTTAATAATAAAGTGGCAAAAAACTCGAAGCATAAGGTAACATACTAGTGTAAACTGGAAAGAATTTTTCTCATTCATGTGATAATTTTATTGTCTTTCGAAAATATGACTATCTTTGAAAATTCTTAATAAAGTTATCATGACCCTTGAGGTATTTATCGTTTTGCCTACAAAACATGCTACCAATTCATTTATGCCAAGTTTTTATCTAAATACACATATTTAATTTTAACTTTTTGAATACACAATATTTTTTTAAGGAAAACGAATTTATCTTGAGACAAAAGTTGTATCAAAATTATGAGAAAATTCATTAACTAGACGTTTTGTGTAATAAGTTGCATGGAGAGTTTCAATTTTTATCTGTTTGCAACAGAGCAAGTTTACCTGTTTTGATTGCAGAAAAGTAAACAGTAGTTAAGATTCTTTGTATCCCCTCTATTTATATTGTTGGATATTAAATAACAATCGTGTCCCGTTTATTTATCTTAGGTAGACTATACAAATGATGATGTCGTTGGGACGTGACTAACCTAGAAGGTTGGAAACTGCACCTGCTGATCACACGGTGATCCTTATGTGAGGGGTCTATAAATCTTGGTTAACTAGGTCTATCTCTCCTAATTCTGGTTGCACATGGTGATCACACGGTGATCCTTACGTGTGGGGTCTTACCGTCTCTAAGGTAATTGAAAGCATAGACCTACTCAACCATGTTGTAAATCAAATCAACAACCTTAAGAAAGCATGTTGTCCTAATTCAATCACAAACTAAACATTTATATGTGTACAATGCTACATGTCTTCTGATTGGAATTGTTAATGTTTAAACTTATTGTATTTTTTATGTGTACAGTAGTTATAACAGAGGACATTCAGGTTAGGAAGCTTGTATGGCAAATATGCAGAAAGTTCTAGCTGTTAGTAATAAACTTATCATTAGGAAAAGAAATTTGGTGCATGACACTCTAGCTAAAAGATAATATCAATGTTGCAAACTTTATTTTTTATTTTTCTTCGTTCCTCAATTTTTCAGTAGTGATTTTAAATTTATATATGGTATTGTGATATGTTTTAATGTCACAATTAACCGACTTGAGTATTTCAGAGATACAACTGGAAATGTGGAATGAATTTATCATTTTCTTATTTATATTTGCTTGAAATGTTATACGTAATTATTCCATTTCATATGCTACAAATAATCCATTTATTTTTGCTATAGTGATCTATAACTATTATTCTGAAAGAGGAATGCAAAAATAATTAATTGAACCAGGAGTTTGCACATATCAAAGTGTAACATATTTAAAAGAGAAATATTGTTCCATCCTTAATATTTTGTTATCATTATATCATCAAAATCATTTAGGTGTTAGAACCAGAGGTCAAAACCGCAATGTATGTTAAAAAGGCTGATTTTTCTGGTTATAACCAATTTATTATTGACAAATGGCATTCTTTTGCGATGGATGGTTGTGGAGGGTATGTGCTTAAAGAGAAGCATAACTTAATAAGAGACATCTTGAAGATATTGCATCAAGCTCATTCGCAGAATTTGGATTGAAGATTGAAAGGTGTGACGATTGTATTTCGGTTTTAAATATCAAAGTAGAGGATGATGATTTTTTGGATAAGGAAGTGAAGCTACACTTTGTTTCATCAATTTTTTTTATTTTTTATGTAGCACAGACAATAGTATGCAGAGGCAGACATCTAACAGAAAGAGGTCAAATTCATCATTACATACCCGTTTAGTTTCTAGTTTCTTAAGAACATTATTCAACTATCCTATGGAGAAGAGGCAAAAATTAGATAAAGAAAAATGATATAAAGAAAGTGAGAAAGAAGAGGAAAGTGAAAGAAAAAATAAATAAATGAGGAAAGAAAATGCAATTTTAAAATGTAATGAAAATCTGAGAGAATTATATTATTGTAGATTATTTTTAAAGGACAACATTTTTGAAAAATTAAGTCCCTATGAAAGAGGAACAAAAAAAAACAAGACTAAAACAATATAGTGAAGGCGGATGTATATGGGTAAAACACCCAAAAGAAAACCTATATACCTCGTATATCAAATATAAAATCCGAAAAAACTACCAAGAGGCACCACCCAACAGAGGGTTACCACCAAAGCTAATAAAACGCAACACCAAAAACAAAATCAAACCGTCACATAGCAACATAAACAAATCTTGTCCCTAAATCCGCAAAATCCATCATAAGTGGCCGCAAAAACAACTCCAAACACCTACGGCCGACTGCTCGCACCAAAACTCCCTAACTACAACTAAAATAAAAAGCAAATCAACACCAAAAAAACCACGGAAAAACTTATAGACCCACACCACACTAGTATCCCTCCCAAGAACCTCCACCCAAAAAAATTACCTTCGAAAGAACTACAAACACAGTCAAATAAAAATTAGTTTACATTCAAATTATTTTTAGCTGTAGTCAATTTTACACAATCAATTTATTCAAAAACCTATTTTTTTCACCACAAAAACAAAATACACAATGTTGAACACACTAAAAAAATTTGGAGTCACAACGAGAGATTATTTTCTTTCCGTTAAACGTGACTTGGGATGTACGATGGGTTAAAATTTATAACACACACACAAAAATAAACAATAGGTGGAGTGTTGCAAGGTGAGCTTTTTTTCTTTCAGTATCTTAATATAGAGGTGATAATTGATCATAAATCCTAATTAATAAGGTAAGTGATGGTCGGATTAGGCAAGTATATGAAATCGCTTACTAGGTAATAAAATGAGATTGTCGTTTCATCTAAACAATTCACGTTACTTATTTCGGAACAAAATAAAATAAAAGAGATAAGAGTATATAGTTTTGCAATTTAATCTTTTTGCAACAGAGCAAAGTTACCTGTTTAATTGCAGAATGTTAGCGGTGGTTATGATTCTTTGAATCCCCTATATTTATTTGTTGGAATTTATTAACAGTCAAGTCAAGTTCAATTAGTCTAAGTAGACTATCTAAGTGATAAGTTCGTCGTGATGTGATAACCTAATCAGTTTGTCAAGTTGCACCTGTTGGCCGCGGGGTCTTACTCTCTCGGTCGATTTTGGTCTATCCCTCCGCCTCTTAAGTTGCACCTTCTAGTTACACGTGATCCTTACATGTGGGGTCTTACTCCCTTAAGGGTAACTGAAACATAAAATTAAAATGGAGTTCCTAGATTTTGAAAGGTATGAACCTCAGAAGTACATAGCACACTCTCCCTCTTAGTAGTTCTACAAATGGGCAGCCCTATCAACGTCTACCTTACCAAGGTTCGAGGAGAATGAAGTTACTGGGCTGAGTTACATTGTAAAGTCACTTGTTTCCTTAATTCTTAACTAGTTACTACCTGATTTCAGCAAATGTTCACGAATATTAGGTATGTCTCCTCCCTAAGTAGTTACTATCAAGGTACGCTCGCTTTCGGATTGTTTCGCTAGTTACTAACTAATTAATTCCTGGTTAGACATATATAAATACCAAGATATGAATATCATTATTAGGCCATGTCACTACCTAAGTGCCTAAATCAGGGTTATGCTTCAGATGAGATAAATCTTACGCATTATGGTAAAACTAAATAACGAACAAAAAATAACTAAATAAAAGACTTTAAATTAAATAACTATCTGACAAACAAAAAAAGGTTCATCTTAGAACCTAGCCCGAAATATTTAGTTACCCATGGTAACTAAAAACAAATTACAAAAGAAATAAAACATACCTTAGAAAAACCTTGAGTGAGGAGAGAGACTCCTCCCTTGAAGCTCATAATGTTTTCCTTCCTCTTGAACCGATTTTTTCTGAATGAGAAATTGTGAATGAGAAAGGCGGTATTTATAGTGAGAGTTTTCACCTGAAATTGGGCTAAAATCGTAGACTTTTTGCACCAAAAAGTCAGAAAATATCACATAGGGCCGCAAGGCACATGCACAAGATGCCTAGGGCCATGAGCCAAGCACATGTGAGTGTTAGAACAGGCATCAGGAGCCTACTTTCATGCACCAGGAGCCCCAGTGTAAATTCCTGGGTGCCCCCATCTGTGCGCCTAGGCGCATGTAAGTGCTACATGTGCTTAAATCGCTTGTTTCTTCGCTTTTTCGGGTGTTTGCGTCTATTTAAGATGTTTTGGAACTTGGGAACATACTTCCTCCTTCTTTAATGAATTTTGAAGCCTTTTGAATATTTATTCTTCACCTTCCCAAGGGCTTCACAAATCTTCAGATGTCTTGCTTTGCCGATATGCATGAATTTTTTCGTGAATTTACAACAAAACACCCTAAAACTGCTATGTTTTGGTAAGAATAGAATTACAAACTCAAATATAGAAAACATTACTAATGTCCCGAAATCATAAGCAATTGTTCTAATACACCTCTCTTCTGCTTGTAAAACCTACTGAAAAATAACTGAAAAATATGCTAAGAATAACGTAAGATGACATGTCATCACAATCCAAAACTTAAATTGTTGCTTGTCCTCAAGTAACGAAAGAAGATGGAATTTTATTCTTTGCATTTTATCAGGAAAAACATACATTTCTGAAGAGGTGCTCAGATCTTCATCAAATCATTTGCCCACTTCAGTCGTCACATGAATGTACCTTGCTGTAAATTTGAAACAATTCTAAACAGACAGTCAAAATCAGATTATTTACACACTTAGAGGACTTTGAGGGTTATAACTTGGCTTAGGTTAAGGGTGAATATATTTGGGAAATTAGGCCAACAAAAGAACTTCGTGTTAGTTTACTAACCTAGGGATTCCTACTAAATCATGAATGTGATGCCAACCTTTCCTTCCTCAATTCAAACAAGATGGGTAAAACAGTAGAACTATTTGTCTTTTTTATTTTTGATAGAAACATACTTTTTTTAAGAGACCATTTTTTCTGGTTCCTGATTTTTTTTTTCTTTCTATTTTTCTATTTTTTTGTGTGTAGATCCATGGTCATCTACATTTTTTTCTTTTTCTGACAAATGTGTTCTACTGTTACCTCACCCCAAACCTAAAATGTTTCTGATTCAAAGAGCAACCCCAAACTTAGTTTCAAAGCATGTGCAACCATAATAATACCTATCTAACTCCAAGTGAAATCAAACAGTGCGCATTTAGAGTGTATGACTGTGACATGATTCGTTACAAATAAAGAAAGAAATTCATCTAGAGGTTCAAAGTGGTTTCACAAAGGATAATAAAGATATAAAAGGGTGGCTTGAAAGGCTCAAGGTACCAAAGAAAAATTGCCTCGTGTGTATAATAACCTAACCGATTGTCCGTAAAGAACGACCGTAAATTCAAGCAAAAATTGCATTCATATGAAACACTCATATATATATATATATATATATATATATATATATATATATATATATATATATATATATAAAAA
>Ga0228711_1003999_pt1 | contig 22856 bp, 14 predicted proteins | sample MedpolnodulmetaG_2_FD_177996 | JGI IMG/M metagenome (GOLD analysis project Ga0228711, IMG submission 177996) | Root nodule microbial communities from Medicago polymorpha collected in Santa Monica, California, United States - brown nodules | ecosystem: Host-associated > Plants > Roots > Nodule...
CCCCTCCTTTAAAGATGTTGAGTTATATATTTTGATATGAATTTATATTACATTAACTTTCTTTTAACCATGTTTAACAATTTATTATTTTACCAAAATGACATTTTTGTCCTTTTTTCCGTTGTCGTATCTTCCATCTTCCACTTTTCGTTGTCAAGAGTTCGTCTTATCGGTCATATTTGATGTCAATGTGATCTCTTAATCTTCAACAGGTTGTGTTGAAAATGTAGTTCACTTTACTATTGTTGTTGTGGTTATACTGGAGCATTGAAATGATGAGTGAATTATGCGAAGACCTGTTTAAAAGTTCATGGTCCTGATTAATAAATAGTTCAAAGATCTCATTAACCAATTTTAACAAATTCAGGTATTCAAATTTTTTTGCTAGTGGTTTATTTAAGAAATACTAAATAATTTAGTTACTTACATAGCTATAAACCTTTATTTTTGGTGCAATTTTTGTTGGCACACAACGTGTTTCTTTTGATGTGCAGTGGTGTGCCTTTGTTTTTGGTGTTGCGCTTTCTTGGTTTTGATGACAGTTCTTTGTTGGTTGGTGTCTTTTGCTGGTTTTTCGGATTTAGTCGTTGATGTATGAGTTTTCTTCCGGGTATTTCGTCTATATACGTCACCTTTTTGTTGTTGTTTAGTGTTGTATGTCTTTGTTCGTCTCCAATAACGAATGTCCTTTCATAATAACTGGGAACCACCAATTGCAAAGCATGTATAAAAACATTAGAAGGTAAGACACTACAAATTCTCAACCACCACAAACCACGAAACCAAATGCTACAAAAACAAAACACATTAAAAAATGATTAATAGATTCCTCATTTTCACAACCTCATGAACACATAGCGAGCCTAAGGGAGCAATTCCACGACAAATCAAATCATCTTTAGACGAAATTCTATTATTCAACAATCCCCACGCAAACAATGAAACCTTAAGAGGCACAATGTTGTTTCAAATAATATATGTGGAAGGAGCACATATAGGCTGCTCTAATTGAGTCAATAGGTGATACACTTCTTTTACCAAATAGACTTCCTCTTAAGCATATTTCCTAATCCATTTGTCCGCAACATTATCATGTAAAACAAAGTTATCCATCAAGGAAATACATTTTGTAACCTGTTATTCCTCCCAAGCAAAAAGTCTCCTCCTGATACTTTCAACCCCGCCCCTCCACTCTTAACCTAACCTCCTTATCACCGTTGAAGAAACACCACTATGCTCAAATAAGTCAAAAAGACAACTAAATTGAGAACACAAAATACCTATATCTAACCATGGATTCTTCCAAAAAGACGAATTTTCTCCATAACCAATCTTCTATAACACTTCCATGAACCGCCTATCATCATGTACACCTACACCATCTCTAACGCCGCATAAGTCCTTCCACCAACCAGATGCCTTACTACCTATCCCTTAACGCGGTCATCTTTAAAAGGATTAAAAAGGGATTTAATTGATTAGATGATATATGTGGGAGCCTTAGGGTATGAAAGAAAATAAAGCGGAAGCGAAAACAAGATACATTTAATAAGAACAAGTTGACATGGTCAAAATTTTACTCTTCCAACAAGATAAATGTTTTCGAATACAATCAACCAAGGGGTGCCAAAAAGATAACCAGCGATGATTATCACCGATCGAGAGACCTAAATAACCAAAAAGGAGTGACCAATTAGCACACTCCCATGAAAGGAATGATATCATATCAGCTGACCGAAGAAAACGCATTATGGAAGTAGCCTAGCCGGTAGAAATGGAAAAAACACAACACAAAATTTGCACAAAGGAAATGCCGATCCGCTGAGTAGCAACAAAATCAAATCGGACCGTTCAAATATACTTATCAACGTTCACCATTCCTTTTCGCATTACGCACGGATCGCAATCTTAAACCGTCCATTACATGAAATCCAACGGCTCAGCACAAAACACAAAATTGTGTTCCCTCTTATTCATCCCGATAAATACTCTGAGATCCCCTTCTCTCTTTCCCACTCGAATTCAAAACCAAACCCTAATTTCCCAAATTTGTCATCTCATCTCATCTCTTGAAAATGTCTGGTCGTGGTAAGGGAGGTAAGGGTCTAGGAAAGGGAGGTGCAAAAAGGCACAGAAAAGTTCTCCGCGACAACATCCAGGGTATCACTAAGCCTGCAATTCGTCGATTGGCGAGAAGAGGTGGTGTGAAGAGGATCAGTGGTTTGATCTATGAAGAAACCAGAGGTGTGTTGAAGATCTTCTTGGAGAATGTCATTCGTGACGCAGTTACATACACTGAACACGCAAGGAGGAAGACAGTTACCGCCATGGATGTTGTCTATGCTTTGAAGAGGCAGGGAAGAACCCTCTATGGGTTCGGAGGTTGATGAAGAGGAAGAAGAAGAAGAAGAAGAAGAAGAAGAAGAAGAAGCAATCTTTTGTCTATTATTGTTTAGCTAGTAATTGGAACTTTTGATTGTTCCTTATAATATAATATAATATGTTTATTTTGGTTTTTACTTGGTTCTGTCGCTTTGTAAGTTTTAACAAGATTGAAATCTAATGAAGTGATCGTTTCTTGTGAACTATGATTATTGTTTATGTTTTTCTTTTTGCTTATTTTACAATTTAGTACAATCGTATGGCAGAATACCATTTGCTATGCAGTATCGATTACATCAACAATCATGATATTTGGAATCGAATTTGGTGGCTGCAGGTTCAAGAAAGAGTCAAGTTTTTTATTTGGATTGTTTTGCGTGAAAGATTGATGACCAATTTTCAGAAAAGTCCTTGCGTGTGTGCATTGTGAAACTGAAGTGGAAACATTTTTACATGTACTAAGGGATTGTCCCATTGCCATGGCTTTATGGATTGATTTAGTACCATTGGAAGCTAGAGATTGGTTTTTGAGTTAATTATCTGTCACTTACAATGTGTAAATTACTTTATTTACTTTGATGCATTCTGCATTCATTGTACAATTGAGGTGCTTTCTCTGCTTCAGAGCTCAGCAAAACATAAACAGAAAGCTAAGAATAAAAATTCCGAAGAAAAAATTACAAGAATTACATAGACAAAACTACCAAAAGCTAAAACATCAAAGAAAAAAAAAAGTGTCACGAATATATCTATTCATCATTGCCTTGTTGGTCAAGACATAGAGATGATACGTGTATAAAGCAACTCATTCCATGTATCAGGTAACCCTGGTAAACACCAATGGATACAATCTGCATAAGTAGCAGGGTTAGCTTGTTGCTCTGGAGTTAACACTTTGCCTTGACGTATTGTGTAAACAGAAGTATGTGCATCTTTTCTATACTCTGATAATTTGGTGATGTTTATAAAATCCACTTTCACTTTTGTTGATTTTGTCACATTTTTAGCAATGACAAAAAGACGTTGATCTGTGCCTACTTGTAATGGAGTAGACATGTTGAGAATTGGTGTAGTTTCCTTTGCACATTTTATTCCATTTGGATTGTTCCAATCCTCACTCCTAAAAAGTCAAATATTAGTAAAAGATCATATCATAAATGTCACAATTCATATATAGAGTCCATAAGTTAACACAAAAATGTGAAAAGCTATAAGTTAGCAAAAATGAGACATTGCAGTAGTGGGTTACCAATCAAGATATAGAAAATATCTAACAGGAAAATGACAACCATTTTATTGAATAAAGGTCCACCTAATGGCATAAAATAATATTTTGTAGCATTAAAATTAAGAGGGCTATTCTAGCTAGTTTAGAGTCAGCTATTAATTAGGATTAGGATTTAAGCCCTTCACCAAAAGACAAGTTTAACATATAACTCAATTAGTAAACCAAAAAATGCGGCCATTTGCAGCATGGATAGGCACATCAAAGTAACGTAGCACATTAAAAGTGACCAAAAACATATCGAATTGAAATGTCGACACTCTTTAGTTTTAACAAAAGTTGTTGTTGCCTGTGTTCAAACTCCCACTAGAAGTAAAATATTAATTTAACAAATTAACAATTAACATTTGTCATTCAAAAAACAAAAGTAGTTGCTAATTGTTTACCATAAATCACTTTTTTTGTTTAGAAAAATGAAAATGAAGAAATTAAGATCTGATAATCATTTACTTGATATGAAGAGGGGACATGCTGTTGAAGAAAACTTTGGTCCGATTTGGATCAATGTTGTTATCCACAAATCTTGACCATGTCTCAAGGACTCTCCTATATGCTATTGGCCTAGGGACTTCATCATACTCCTTGGATCCTTCATCAAACGACCCTCGCCTTAAACATGAGAAACACACAAATAAGTTTCATTAATTTGCTCCAAAAATAGGATACTTATCATAAAGTCCAATGTAATATGATGTGGTGTTTGCTTACAGGACTTTCATAGTGCCAGTATTCATCCACCATATGTATGTGTTAAAAATGAGGTAGTCCACATTTTTCCAGTGCACACCATGCTTTTCAATTGATTCAGGCATGATTATACGGTTCAATATACTGTGCAATGTTGGATCATCTGAATTTGACTCTACAAGGAATGGTGACCAGTAGAATTCCACAGTAGCATTGTAATCCTGCATACACACAGACAATTCCAGCTAGCTAGTCAATTTCAATGGCCCACAACAATATTCCAATGCCATATTTGTAAATATGTGACTTTGTACTTTTGTTTTAAAAATCGAGCCAAACCAAACGATTCAATTGATTGAACTTTCAATCGATCTTTACTATGGTTTGGTCATTTAATTGGTTCAACTGCGGTAGTTGAATCATGACCTTGAGATCTCACCAATTCGAAATGAAGTTCGGATTTTGAAAAAAAGGCTTTATAAATCAAACAAACATAAATAATCATCAATTGGTCCACCAATTGTGGTCTAATAGTAACACTGATCAGGTTTTGTATTTTCATTCCTTTTTAACCTTACATTATTAATCATGAGGAACATTTTATTAGGATAGAATTATACTTGTGATTAATCATTATGTTGGCATGCAATATATGCCCTACTTTTGAACATAAAGAGAAAAAGTTAAAGAAGACAAACCTCAATTCTGAAGATAGAGAGAGAACCAGTTTTGTTTAAGCTCTTTTTGCTTTGAGGAATAACAGATTGAACCAAACAAATCATTGATTCCCATTGGTTCCTATTCAATGAGTCTCCAACAAACATAAGCCTCTTCCCTCTAAGCTTCTCAAGAAGAACTCTTGGTTTGAACCTTAATAACAAGTTTATACAAATTTAATCAACATTAACAATACTATCAAACTAAATCAAGAAATTTGAAAAATGTAAAGAATTTTAATGTGCTTACTTTGGTAAAGAACAATCTCTTGGCTGCCACCTCCAATTTTGATACAAAGAATCACTTCTTCCATTCTTCATGCATGTAACTTGTGAAGTAAGAAATTCACATTGTTCTTCTTTGTATAAAGGATGTGTCACATTATCAAGAACCCATTTCCCTGTAAACAAATCACAATCTTGTTGAGGTAACACAATCTTCTCTTGTTTTTCTTCTTCACCTTCTTTTTTCTTCTTTAACACAACGGCTTTCAAATCAACCGGTTCTTGGATTTCCTCAGAATCCTTAACCTCGGAGTTCTTGATATCCCTTTGAACAGAATTGTCTGGTTCAAATTTTTCTTCTTGGGTTTCTTGAGTTTTGTATTTGATCCTCGAGAATGAAAACTCCGCTATTGACTTAACGTCTTCGTTGTACATGAATACTCCAAAGAGGAATAGGGAGAAAACAACAAAGAAAATGGAAATGCTTTTGTTCTTTTTGCCTTTCATTGTCACAGTTTCTGAGTAGAAAAGATTTTTCTTGCAGCAAAGAAACTGCATGGGAGAGAACAAGAGAGAAAGAGTGAATAAAAGAAGGTCTTTGTTTGAGTATGTGAAAGGAGGGGTAGAAAATATAGAGAAAGAAATGAAGAAACAAAGATTATCTATTTTGTATTTTTTTAATTAATTATTTTAGATAAGTTAAACTTAGTATTATTAGGCTATTTTTGTTTAGTTGAGGTTTGGTGAAATGAGGTTGTCTTTGAAGAAACTAATATAGTGTTGGTGAAGGAGAGTTGTGTTCCTCACATTACCAACTTATTGGTCTATGATCTATTTTCTAATTCATATAATCCATTTGCAATATCTAAGTCAATCTTTTTCAGACAATACGTGAAAGCGATGCAAAGGAGTGATCTCAAAGTCTTCAGTTTAGTGTTGGTCTTAGTCAGAGTGAGTTGAAAGGGTGCATGATGTTGTGGAGTTTAGACTCTTTGGTAGACACAAAGTTCTTGTCTTTCAGTTTCAGGTTGCACCAAAATTTCTGAAAAATCACATACTTATGAAATTCTAGGAAATATATTTTGTTCTATAGTACTTATGAACAATATAAGCTTCTTATTTTATCTGGATATGTGTATATCTAAAGTGATATTCAAGAGTGTGAAAAGTTATATTGCAATGTTTTTTTATTATTGATTATTGATGGATGGTGGTGAGAGAATTTTCTTCTTTTTTGTAGTTGAGTGGAGAGGGAGTTAGCAACTTAGTGGAGGGGGAGTATTTCATTGGGTCGTTAAGTCCCCTCCCCACCTAAAATTTGGTCAAGATTCAATATAAAATTTATGGTTTACCTCATTAAGGATTAAAAGTTTATACCATGGTTAAAGGATTACTAATAGCATTGTCTAAGGATGATGTTCTAAAATTAACCACTTTTAAAAGAAAATATTTGTTAATCTCTATTAGTTAATATATTAAAATGAACTGAAGGGATTGTGTGAATTTATCCACTCTTTGATATTTTCCCTACAAAATAATTGAGCCTTAGCTGATTGCCTTCCTATTTCCACCGTTTTGTGTATGATTGCAAATTGTTGTTCACCTAACATGTGGTAACAATCGAAGTTGTTATTTGATTTGTCTAATGTGCATAAGTAAAATAGTGTTGCATCATGTATAAGTTTATTTTTCACTGTTGAATCATTAAATCCATCATATTTTATTTAATTTAATAATAAAACTTATTGATCTGATAGTAGAAACAACCTTACGCATGATACAAGATATATGTACTTGTGCACTATAGTATTGACCGTTGTTATCGGGTCTCACACTCTTATTTATGGGCAGATATACCATGAAGAAATCCTGGTTAGGGCAGAAATCAATTGGGTCGGTCCATTTGCTCAATCTCACCCACTTATTACGATTGTGGATATTTTATCTTTCAGTTGGTGACTTGGTGTAACCATACAAGTTTCATGTTCACCATTTTAAGGTTTATAGATGAGGCATCTTTTCGAACCATTGAACTATCAATCTTCAGTCATTCAACTAGTTGTGTTTGGCATAAAATGGGACAAACCTAAATCAAAATTGTTAAGGCTAATTAATTGATTGGTAATTGAATGCTTTAGTAAAGCAAAGATCAAATTATTAGTATCTTTAAATTGGAGAAAAGTAAAAGCTAAGGTATAATTTGTGGTTTTTTATGTGTATTCAGTACACCAGCTTCTTGTTTCATTATTATACTTTCCAACTTCACTTCCATTGGGTGTTGGTTCGATGGTGGGGACATCTCTTTTTTTCCAAGTCAAGGCACTACATATACAAGATAAAGTTAAAGAAAGTGGCAAGCTTCAAGAGATAATATATACATTAAAGCATACCAATAAGAAGCTCTTTTTAGTTTCAAAGGCAAACTGATAAAAGCATCAAAGTCAGATTCTCCAAAAATCTTTCCCCACGCCTTCATTGTCACAAGTTTGTCCATCTTAGTGCCTGTTTGTTTATGCTGCGACCCACCGCTACTGCTACCTCATCGTGATTTAGAAAAGCTAGTAGTTGTAGCTTCTAACCAAACGTGACTATTCACCGTGATATTGTATGCTTCCAAACACATGCTTAGAAGTTAGATCAAACATCCCTGCAGCTACTACACTGTGTGAAAGCTGCAGGAATCCAAACAAGTTACTCTTTTAGTCGCTTTTGACCATCTGATCTGCATTGTGATGTATACTCAACCAAACTATACATTGTCGTAGCTATATTGGCAATTTCAGTGTGATAAAAACAAAACATGGCTGATCTGAAAAATGAAAAAGGATATCCGACCATAAAAAATGACCGCTCAATCTTATCGAACATAAGTACAAACAAGGAATCAAAGATAGCATAGGGACGATGATCATAGGATAAGCTACAAATTTTGACTCATTTCCAATTTTCCACCTGTTTTTTATGCCTTTTTTTTAAAACTCGTTTTTTTTTGTTACAGAAGGAAAAGAAGACAAACACTAAAGTAGGTCCTACTTCTCTTATATCAGCATCAAATTCTTTTATTTGTATTTGTAAATGAAGTATGTGTCCATATATCCCCCAGCATTACAATATTTTCATGCCTAGAAAGCAGTCTATAGAAGAAAGACCTTTGGGAATACAAATGGACTTAAAAACAAAATGGATATATTTCAAAATTACAAAATCACCTTTCTTGAGGTTCACAATAATTTAAGGCAACTCAGTACTGAACAGAATGTACTGCATCCATGAAGGAAGCTATTCTTGATTGATCCTTCTGAATGCCATCTGATGCACATATGCCGCTACTGACATCCACTCCTCCAGGTTTGAGACTAGACAAAGCCTCACGAACATTCTCAGGATTGATCCCTCCTGCCAAGAGCCAACCATATTTGCTTCTAATTTTTGGTAATTTAAACTGGGCCCAATCAAATGCTTCCCCACTGCAAAGACCTCTCATGAGTTCTAAAACATTATTATGCTGAAAAAACAGATTGTTTGACAAGCAATTAACAATTAAGCTTTTACAACAAGACCTATGTCTTTACCTGCCACCCTTTGCACTATCTACCAGAACCCAATCAACTAGAGGACACTCTTCATCAGGAATTGTGTTTAAAAGGCTCCCATCAGCATTTGCATGGAGAACATATATTACACGATTTTCCTGAATCAAAGATGGGAAAGCTGCCCGCGAACCAGACCCATGAAGCTGCATTGTCCAAACTCAAGATTTGAATGTCACCAAGCATTTAACCGTTGTTGAACATACATAAAAATCGGGTAAAAATGTACCTGCACAAACTCAAGATTTGATGCATCAGAAGCTCTTAATATTGTTTCTGCATCATCATCCACAAATACTCCAACAGGCTCTGCTCCACAATCTCTTGCAACTTTTGATATCTCCTTTGCAACAGAAAGTGAAACAGAACGTTTTGAGTTTGGCCACACGATCATTCCAATAAAGTTTGCTCCAGCTTCGGCCGCCATAGCAGCATCTTTAGCCGAAGTAATGCCACACATCTTAACCAAAGGCTTAATCTTTTCAAGTTCCCTTGATGAACACGAATCATTTGCCAACTCAGTAAGTTTACAGGAAACTTCATACTTTGGACTGAATCTTATGCTAGAAAATTGAAGCTCATTTCCTCTCAAACCTACAGAAATTATATTTAAATGTTTCAGATAGAACCTTGTACTTCGAAATTTGATGCTTATTTCCTCTCATCCCTTCATGAGGCTTTCATTTAAATAGTGGCTCATTTACAATTTATGACCTAGATCCATGATGCTTTCAAACAATACAAGCAAAACATGAAACTAAACCTACATGAGGAATATGTGCTACTTAGATTTCCTGAAAATTGAGACATATACCAGAAGATAGACAATATACTCGGTAAATAAAGACTAGACTACCTGGAATCGGTCTTTTGTGGAAGTTTGTGGCTCTAAGTTCCAAGTAACTCCCAGTTATTGAACCTGTACAAAAAGAAAACATAACTTGCAAGGTCACAAGAACAATAATGTACATGGAAAATTAAAGTACATAAAAATTCATGGTCACCAATAATAATAACATAAAAATGCTAAGTAGCTACATGAATTGTGGATATGTAAAGAGATTAGTTTATGCATTTAGGAGTCGGTTAGCTTTCAGCTAGAAGAATTAGTTAGAAATTAGTTCACTATATATCTCACTTAGATCTGTAATGTTTACCAAGCACATTGGTTTACCGAAATTCTCTCTTCTTCTCTTGATTAGGATATCTTTATGGTGTTAGAGCTTCAGACCCTCAATAGAGGCTGAAGCTATGTGTTCCTTAAGCTCATTCTTGTTCAAATTCGGGGAAGCCAATTTCTTACCATGGAAATCAAGCATTAGCTTACAATAAGAGCCTACAACCTTCTTCGTCAAATGAAAATGAAGTTCCTCATAATCATGTGCATAAAGTATAAACTCAATGGCAATCTTAGTTTAGTGTAGCTGGGATCAGCAAGATCGACTTCTGGTATCATGACTTATTTCAATGCCAGAACCTCTCACTGTTTCCATGGTAAGGTGTGATCATGCGTATCAAATTCGGCAGGAGTTAGGAACGTTCTTTGCCTCTTAACCCAAATCCAATATCAAGGAGCTGAAAGTGCAACTCAAGGGTGTGAAGAAAATTGGTGCGTATTGTGATTTGACTGGGGCTTATGCAGATAAAGAGAAGGTTAACTGCAGGCTATTTCATTTTCCTTGGCAGAAAATATGGTGGCATAGTCATAATAAAAGCAATTGGTTGTTTCCAGATCTAGCTGAGGCAAAGTTAAGTAGTATCACTATCAGATCTATGTAAACCTTGTGTTCTAGCCACCAAACCCCTAAATGTGATAACATGAGAGCTGTTTTGCTCACAGAAAACCCCATACTTCACTTGTGATTATTAGTTAATGCAGTTAGGATTGGGTTAACTTTTTGTGAAGAGCTTATAATTAAAAAAATAGTTGGAGACTGCAAAACTCTTTTATAAATGCAATAATGCATCGAAAAGTATACAAAGATGATTTGATGAAAGAGAGTATGATATTAGGCAGAGGTATTTCACTACAAAGTATAAACAACCAAGTTCTCCAATAAAACTGAATATAACAAATTTGGGGATTTGCAATTCCTACAAATCATAGTGATTATCGTTGGCTGAAATCAAGGGTTGATAAGAAGAAATAAACTAATTCCCAGTTTACAATTCAGAAGCACAAGGGTCAGGGGTTTTCATTACTCAAACTAACAGAACAGACAAATTGATTATCTCTACAACACCGGCATTTCTGATGGAAGGCGTGCCTGGTGTTCGACACGAGTCATTGTTCAACACCAACACATGTGATTAAATTCAATTCTATCATTTTTTTCAAATTATTATCCGTGTCGACGTGTAAGTGTCTCGTGTCTGAGTCGGTGCTTCATTGCTAATAGCAAGTGCATAATGAGCAAGCAAGAAAACATAGCCAGTACTACATAATTTATCTGAATTCTTGAAAAATGGATTCAACTATAAAAATGTTATTTTTTGAAATAGTAATAGTGAATATAACAAAATGATATGAGCTATGAAATTCATCGAACAAGTGGGGTGCACTATAAGAAAGCATGAGCGAAGAGTAAAATGAAATGGGTATAAAGAGAAACCTGAAAACATAGTGAAACTTTGGAATAGCGCGCCACTACAGAGTTCGCTTTCGTCGCAAAGCCCGTCTCAACCTCACTCGACTCTAACTCTGTTCCACGACAGAACTTGGTCTAATTTGTTTAGATCTGTGTGTTTTTTTTTTTTTTTTTTTTTATCTTACCAATTGTTCCTTTGAATTTTACCTATAATTCAGAATATGTCTCAATTCATCTGCATTTTGTCATTTGCATATAAATTGTTTGAATCAAACAATTAAAGGTAAGTGCAATTCGGTTTTGTTAAATTTTAATTACATTTTTCTATTCTAGTCTTGTTGCAGATTATTCCATGAAATTTTAATTATGATAAAATACATATTAGTTTATTTTTTATTTAATCATGTTTAAAAGAAATGAATATAATCATATAATGATCAGACTTTGTCAATGTAGATCATCTCAATGACACTTCATCGTATAGACTGCACTATTTGTGATTAAAAATTGGTCACATTGTTTTCAGTTCATACACAATTATTACCTAAATTTTGTCCCCCTTTGTTTTCCTTTCTAAAAAGAAAGACTTTGAATTAACTATGATTATTAGTGGCAAATAAGTTGCATTTAACTAGCCCAATTTATAATTCACCTCCGTATGATCCTGGCTAACTTTTATATTTTGACAATGACAAAAGTTGTGGGAAATGAAATGCGCATATTTTAAAGCGGTGAATAATCAATTATCCCTTCAAAATTACAACTTTCATCCAAATATAAATGTTATAGCAAGTAGTTTTTAAGAAGTAAAGGTTATAGCAAGTTGATGGTTAGTTAGACACAATTTTTTTTTTGGGGTACAAAGTTAGACACAATTATAACCGTTGATATTTTAAAATTTTGGAGTTTAAACAATGTTTTACCAAGTGCGATGCGGTTAAAATACACTTTGACCTTGACTAAATATTTGCAACGCCTCTTTTTCCCACTCTTTTGATAACTGTGGATGATTCCCTAGTTTTTTTTAATAAATAAATTGCTATGATTTCCTAGTTTTTGTTCTCCTTTGTTTTTTTTCTATTAATCTACTTTTTATTTTGCCTAATTTTATTTGCTACCAGTTTAGTGGTTAGTTATTCAAGGTTTATACCCAGTCTAAAACACTGTTTATTTTATTTTATTTATCGTAGTGAGTGTTATATGATCTCATTTTATCAAATAGTATAGTTGTTGGATTTATACATTTTAAGTGTGAAGAAGTTAGAAGTTTATGGTTTGATCCACGACCTATGTACACTATTGTTCTTGCGGTTAACAACATAATTATAACTTAGGCGTGTTTGTTTTATGGTAAGAAATTACATTCTTTTAATGATATTTTTAGGAATAACATTTTAGGAATAACATTCTTATCCAAATTTATTTGGTAAAAAAATTAGATTTCCTAAGAATGTCTTAGAAATTTATTTAATTAAACAAATACAGAAGCAAATAAATGCGCGTGACAATGTGAAGTTATAACAAGTTGAGTTCTATTCCAATGAGAAATGTTAAATTCTCGTCCTTTAAGCATGAGAACAACAATAGAAGAAATCATGTGTAAATAACGTTTATGAAAATATAAAAATTTTGGAAACAAAATCTCAAAACTTGAAACAAACACGAGATTCTTACATTTTCAATGTTACATTCACGAGAATAACATTTCAAACCTTGAAACAAACATACTCTTATAGTAAGTAAAATAAATAAAAATAACAGATAAATAAATAAAATGCTTGTACAAATAAAAAATAATATTACATACTAATATATTATGCTTTTTTTATTAACTAAACTGACTTATTTAAAAAAAAAAAAAAAAAAAAAAAAAAAAATTTTTAAAAAAAAAAAAAAAATTTTATATATAAAATTATTTTTTTTTTTTTATTAAAAAAAATTATTTATTTAAAAAAAAAAAAAAAAGTGACTTAAGTGAAAAATATAAATGGAAATTATATTGATATTGATATTTTATCACTTCCACAATACATGTGTTGATTGATAACAATCTATATTTTGTAGGTTACTGGGAACACGTGATACGAAATCGTTATTCATATTCAAATGATAATGAATTTTTGCAAATTCATGATTATTTTTTTTTCTTGACAAACAAGTATAGTTTTAACTACAATCACTCATTATGAATTATCCCTTGAAAAATATCAACTTCTTATGTCTAGATTACCAATATACAAAAGTTACAGGCCCTTTCAAAATTTCATGATCCAAATTGGAACACTTACCATGGTAATCTCATTACTGTTTCCAAAAGTTAATGTCGTTTCCATTTATCCATGTGATTCTTCGGAATAGTGTGCTGAGCAAACAAAATGAAAAAAGTTAGTTAATATAAAATTAATGGAAATAGTAAAATTGTTAAGATATAATTACCTTGTTAAAAATCCAGTGTATTGTGGTCTGGTTGCATCCAATTTTTGCTATTAGTATATATCAACCATACAACGTATAACGTAAAGTATGAACAATGTCCCTGTGTATTCACACATGTTCGCGGAGGTCTGTAAACTGTTGGTGGCCATTAAGCAGATTGATATAAAAAATAAAAGCATAAGAGTTATCCTGATCCAACGAGCAACACAACTCGATTTTTCTTTGTTGGATTTAAGGGTCCGTTTGGTTCAACAGAGGGGAGAGGAGATATTATAATGGAGGGGAGAGATTTTAATTAAAAATGTGTTTGGTTTACAAGGGAAGGCAGAGATTTTAAAATTAATTTACTGTTTTACCCTTAAATTTAATTAAATATACAAAAATATTTGTTTTTATAATTTCTCAGACGGACAAAAAGTTGTTACAATGATAATATAACCTTCTTTAAAAAAAATATATAACCTAATAATAAAAAAATTGTTACAAGTATAATATATCCTAATAATCTATAGTACATATAAAGAAAACTATCCCTTTTACCTCTTTTGGGCTAGCTTTTTGCTTTTCAAAAATACTCTCAACTTTCAATACAAATAACACATGTAACATATAGATACGAATAAATTTAAATTTAAATATTCCCCTAAAGAAAAGAATAAATTTAAATATTAAAAAAAAAATGTAACAAGCATGATATGAATATATATATATGTATGTTTGATTTTTTTCCTTTATCATTTAACAAGTGTAACAAACTAGATGAGTATATTTATACTTATTTTTTCATTATCCCAATTATACCCTCAAACAATTTTTTGTATAATAAAGATTGTTGTTGGTGTCATTAAAAAAAAAGAATTTAGATGATATTTTTTGTTATATTCTTGGTGTCATTGAAATATATAATCATGATTAGTTTGCTCTGTTATAACTTGAAAACAACAAACATTTATATTTTTAATTTAATCAAAAACAAAATTTCATAAAAAAGCAGGGGTTTTTAATTCTCAAACGTTAGCGCAATAAAAAGAGCAGAAAGACGGGCACTTGAGTGTTTGTCTTCTCGGTAGTAGTAATAATAATAATTGGTACAAGGATAATATAACCTAACAATAAAAAAAAAGTTGTTACAATGATAATATTGAAGTTTTAAATGAATCTAATGTTAATTTTGACAATGGAATAAAATTGTAAAGATATTTGATCCCTTCTGCTCCGAAAAACTCCAATTTGAGGAAGCAAAAAATGGATACTGAAGGGATTTTGCTTCCCTCCTCCCCCCTTCTAAAAATTGAATCAAACACGTCTATTTTAAAATATTCCCTCTCCAAAACTTTCGAACCAAACATACCTAAGACTTTGTTTGGAAGTTTGGAGGGGAAGGGAGGGATGATATTAAAATAAAAAATAGAGAAATATTTCAAATTTTTAGAGAGTGTGGTTTTGTAAAGAATGATAAATTAGTGCTTATGATTAATGTATTTCTTACTTTGAAAGTATTATAAAAACATAAATTTGAGAAACTTACTTTAACCCTCCAAAACCCCCCTAAATTCCTCCTCCAATGAAATTTTTTAGTTCCCAAAATTAGAGGATTTTGTATTATGAAGAAAATTAAACCCCCAAAGCCCTTCACTCTCACAGCTCTCCCTTCTTTCCAATTTTTCCTTCTTTTTTTTTTTTTTTTATACAAAATTCCCAAACACAACCTAAGAGTTTTTTCTTTGATGATCCAATGCGTTAATGGTCTTTATAATCATCAATTTACCACACTTTATTGTACCAGGTTGTTACAGTAGTATTTTACATGTATTCATTCATTCATGCAAATATGAAGGTTTACCTTCCAACTTCCACACTTTATTTCTTTGTTGAATTTAAGAGTTTTTTCTTTTTCTTTTTAATAATTAAAAGCAAAATTTATTTTGCTCCTGAAAAATGGAACGATGTTTAGCGGGGGGACATTAGTTGAGATTGAGAGACTATTTTGCAAAAAAAGTAAAAATCGTGAATATTTTAATTGACTTTCTAGGAATGACTTAACTTTTATGACTTTTTAAAAAGATTTTCTTACAATCAAAATTTAAAAATTTGGATTTTCATGGATTTATATCACAAAATTTTAAAGTATTTTATGGATTTATCAGATTTAAAAGGATTATATGAATTCTTAACGAACATTCAAACAAATTTAAAAGGATTCTATGAATTCTTAGCGAACATTCAAAATTACAAAAATAAATGAAAAAGATAATAAAATCAATATAATTTTTACAACTTTTAATAACAAAGTGATTCTAATATTTTTTTTCCCTTTATTTGTTTTTTTTTTGTCTGTTTGGACACCATCCCTCTAAGTAGATTATGGTTTTTTTTAATGGCAAATATATAAATTAGAGCGAGTGTACATAGAGTGATGGAACACATGGGTGACTTTTATAATGTATTATCATTTAACACCACATGAAACTCCCTTATTCTCCTTACCCATGTGTGTTATGGGAAGAAGGGGTCGGATTATAGATGGAGAATGAGAATGAGGAGAAGAAGAAAAATATGGAGGAGGAGGAGGAGGAGGGTCCTTGAGTGGTGTCTGACATGAATCTCTGACGCCAACACATGTGATTACGTTGAATTATGTCATTTTCTAAAAAAATATAGGCTTCAATGTGTTTGTCATATTCGATGTTTGTGAATGTGTCGGTGCATCATAGCATATCAAATATTAGTGAAATTCAAGTATAAGTTGTTAGTACCAGGGGCATAGCCCTTCATATACAAGGGGTAGCCTTGGCTACCCCAAAACATATATTATTCTTTAATCAGTTGGCATGTATTTATATCTAGCTACCGTAAATAATAAACATTGAGCTACCCCAAACAAGTTTAGTTGTCAGAAATTAACATAAATAAAAAAGTAAAAAGTTAATACATGATTGATAGATTTATTTGTAATGCTTTGATATTTTTAGTCGCAATAACAACTATATAGAACTTAGCTCAGTTGGTAGGGATATTGCATATTATATGCAGGGGCCGGGGTTCGAACCTCGGACACCCGATTTCTCCACATTTAATTGTGTGAACTCTAGCCACTAGGCTACTTGATAAAAAAAAACTATATAGAACTTTTTTAAGAGTTAAAATTATCAAGACAATAGTCATAAACATATTAAATGGACATGAGTTTCATGCAAAATAATCTTATTGTTTACATTGGAGAAGAAATTATCATTCTATTTTGTAAACAATCAATTATGGATAAAATTGGCTTCTCAAAACGCATTTTGTCCAACTTTTTTAATTAGTTATTGTCAATTTTTATTATTTGTTGCTACTCTAAGTTAATTTTTATTTATTGGCTAATTTTCATATTATTTTGTTTTTAGTCTCTACAACACTTGCGATTTTTAAGTTAATTTCCTAAGATTTTGTTTAATTTTAGTCCTTAATTTTTGTTATAGAGATTAAATTAATGACTAAAAACACTGTTTTTTGTAAAAATTTTAAAGGCTAAACCTAAAAAATTATAATTGATAGGACTAAAAAAAATAATTTATCCTTAAATTTAATATGTTGGTTTTAATTTATTTTTTTTGTTTATTGTTGTCCCTTGCACAACTTTTTTTGTTAGCTTCGCTGTTGGTTAGTACCACCATTACATGTCATAACTAACTTTGAACTAGCTTATTTATATGTAACAAACTCAATTCTATCACCTATAACCTTTTTGTGACTTGTAGTAACATGTTGTATACAAGATGAAGCAGTGTCTTCTAATAACCACTTCTACTAGGAATGTGCTAAATAAAAATATGCAAGAGAGGTGAACCATATGCTTAATTATTAAGGTTTTGGGTTGTGGTGTTAAGGTGTCTTAGTTGTCTTGATCATTAGCTTGTTGATGCTCTCGGTGCTCGGTCAGACTCCCCATCCTAATATACACTAGTAGAAGTTGTTATTAGCTTGAGGAAAATGTTTTTATATTTTATTTTATAAAATTTTGGTTTTTATGTATCGAATAAACGGTCACTAGCAAGTTGGAACACATTTCTTTGTGTTTTTATGAAATATTATAAAGGACAACCCATTAATAAATATCATTTTATTTAGTATAATATTATAATTAGAGTTAATAGTTGATATAATATTTTATAATTTTCAATTATTGATTAAGGTTAATTCATAAAACTTATGGCATGCTCCTTCACTATCATAGTATTGTGAACACTTTTCCAATATAGTGAATGCAGCACCACTTTTGACAAAAAAGGCCGAAATCAGCAGCATTGAAAACAATTGTTGGTAAATAAATCCTTTCCTTTCCACTTAATAAAATTTAGTTTGGTTGCTTGTGACATGTTTGTTACTGCTGACAGTTATGGTTGAATTAAAGCAGCAGGAAGAACAAGGAGGAATGATTGAGTTGAACAAGCTTTGTGATATGATTAATTTAACTTGAAACAATTTTACAATTGTTGGTAATTAACAATTTTAGGAAAAGGGAAATAAATACAAATGGACAAATTCAGAATGTTGCTTTCACCAAATTTCTTCAACTCTTTCCTTGAATTAGAAGAAATTCTATATGCTGTCCAATTCTCTGGACTAACCTGAACTTTTTTTCTTGGCAACACCTATCTTCCTATATTCTACCTATACTCTTATGTAATTTAAATGCTAACAACATTTCAATTAATTTAAATAAATAAATAAATACAAGAGGCACTTTATGCTACCATCTGCTCTGCCCATGGTGATAACTTCTGTTTATAGAGATCATAATGTAGCCTCTCAGCACCAAATATCTCAGAATTCTCAGAGGAAACCTCTTGAACAAGCGAATGAACCCACGAGACATCTGGTTCAGCATGTTCTGGCCATGCCATGGGCGAAGCAGCAACCATATTATTTCTAAATCCAAAAGAAGCAGATTTTTTCAACTTATGCAGCTCATCCCAATCATTTGAAATCCAATCAGAGAGACCAGAGTTCATCCTACTGTTGGATTCGGAAGCACCGATATGGTATCTTGACACACCGCGATCCATAAAACTTTGGCTTCGTGTCGCAAAGGCTGAAGACCTTGAATTCATCACTGCTGCAGCCATAGGAGCTGATGAATCAAATCCAAATGCTGATGATTTTCTCATAGGAGATGAAACAGTATTGTTGAATGGATAACTTGCTTGAACATGGTTCCTATTTTGGTTCAGCTGAAACCTATTCATAGATTGCAATTGAGTAGGAGTTGAAGGTGGCATTGAAACACTGTGTAAGAGGTCCATTTCTTGATACAAATCCCTTGCACTCAGAGCATTTTTCAGCTGCAATGAAGGTGGAGTGAGATTGATTTTATTCTTCCACATGTAATTTCCATTCTTAGGAGATGAATCAGCTACCAATGGAGACATAGGTGGTGTAGAAACATTTGAAATTGGTAATGATTCTTGTGAAGGCATGGCTGAACCAGTAGAAGCATACAAAGGCCTCAATTCTTCATGTTTGTGTGCAAAGAAACACACTTTCCTAGTACACCTAATCTCATCTTTACAAAGCCTTGTTCTGTATTGTGCAGGATGAAGCAAAGACTCAAAAACACCATGTGAATACTCACATGCATCTTTCTTCTGGCATGCCCCTTTCCGAAACTCGGGGCACGGAACACAGCTATAAGGATACTTCCTTGGATCTCTCCTCCTAGCATTCTCCCCTGGATGAACAAATGGACACTCAGTCCAATCATGAGTGTAACCCCTCGAACAAGTCTTCACCTTGAAACTATACATTCTAAATTCATCTTTTACAAAAACACCATTGTCTATATCAGGCAATGATGTATCAATAGCATATCCTGAATCTTTCTTCTCAGCTTCCAATTCTTTTGAATTAGGCACTAGAAAATTCTGCTTAATTTTTTCATCAAGGGTATCAACATCTGCTCCAGCATCAAGCAAGAGCTTAACAATCTCAAATTTTGATTTAGAACCACCAGCAACAGCACAATGTAATGCAGTGACATTTTCATCACCAATTGCCATGTTCACATTAACCATGTTTGTTTCAATGATATATTTCACCACCCTAAGGCTTCCAAACAAAGAAGCAATCATAAGAGGTGTTCTCTTTTCATAACACATTTTCTTTGATCCTATTTTTCTACAATACCAAAACCCTGCCTCATTGATATCATAGCCCTTTTCTTCTACTTCCCTTTTGAAAGCTTCAATATCATCTGTTGCTGATAATTCAAGTAAAGTTGAGTTTTGGAACTTGGTTTCCATATTGAGTGGTTTTTTGTGTGTGTAATTTGTTTTGAGATGAAAATAAGGCTTTGATTGTGAAGGTGGGTGAGAATGGGAGAATGTGAAGTTCTATTTATAGTGTGAGGAGAGAAAAAGAAGAACAAGAGAGGAAAGTGTGACTTTTCTTCGTTGCACTTTCTCAAATCTTACTCAATCTTCTTTGACTTGTAATACTTGGTCACAGTCAATTATTCAATGCTAACGTGGGACCCATATGCGTGTTTCTTTTATTCATTGTTGGTCATGTTCGTACGTTGGTGTCTTCATATCTTCCTTCATTCTTCAATATGTTTGCACGCTGACCTCTTCCTTGTTCTTGACTTGACTCTTCTACAATAGTCATAGTAAAATTTGATCTCCCTAGTATTTAATTATACTCAATTTCATTTTCATTTGAAATACTCTCCCTAGTTTCAAATACATATACAAGAAAGAAATACCATTACTAAGCCAATGAAATGTATATTTTTGGAACATGTTACTGTAGTTATGTTGTTCAACCCAATCATGCTCATGGATTTACATCAAAGAACAAAATCATGTTCATGGCGTTGGAATTATTTTAATAATTCATCAATATACATGACATGCTCTATTAAAATCATAATAATATTTTAGTGCAGAGTAAACAAATTAGCATGCATATAAACTAGGATCTACAACATATTGATTTATCAAGGATATTAGAAATTAGTTTTAGGAATGCCGGGATAAACTTTGACAGTATTCTCTCAACAACAATGATAATAGAGAGACGGTGATATGAAACACACAACAAAATGTCAGCGGTGACTCTTGTGGTTCTTTTTCGACTTGGACTCAAAATTTTATAAAAAAACACCGTTTATAATTTACAAATATTAGCGCAATAAAAAAGTGGAAAGACGGACATGTGACGACCCATTTTTTCGCTGGTTATCATAAAGATATGTGCCCACATAATACAATTAAAATATAATTAAATAGTAAAATATTCCAACACATGATAATCAAACTTCAAACGAATTCTCACTGATATTTATTTATATTTTGACAGCTTTTATATCATACTACACTAAACATTTTAATTTATATAGATGTAAAAGTTGATTTTGTTTTAAAAATGAATCTGTAAATCGTGAAATTAATATAAATATTTAATTTAGGAGCTAGTAATTGTTTATTTTTCCATATTTTTGCAAAGAAATTAATAATTTTTATTATATATGCAAATGGTTGAGTTTGTAGTCCAAATTGGACGACAGATAAGTTAAAACATGTTCCTGAGTCGGTCTTTCACTTCCACTATAGTATAGTCTTTTTTTGGGTGCTATAATATACAGTGTATATGTATGGAAAATACTTGGGTGACATTGTGGTGGGTGACATTGGTGACATTGACCAACCACAATGACACACATGTACAAAGAAACAAAAAAAATATTATGAAAGAGAAAGAAGAAAGACACTTGTGACATTGTGGTTGGCCAATGTCACAATGTCACTCAAGTGCTACCGTATATGTATATAGTATAGTGTCACTTCCTTAAAAAAAAAAGGGTATAGTGTCACTCTTTTAATTGATATCATCACCATTTTTTAAGCATGAGGTAACCATTTGATAAGCCGCATCAGAAAACTACATAACCATTCCGTGACTGACTCAAATATTTTATGAAGGCAACTTGTAAGAGATTTTTCGTTGAGTCGAACAAAACTCATGATAAAAACCTCTAAAAAAACACTCATGATAAAAGGGCTGAGGGAAAAAGAAATGCACAATGGTATAAATTATTTTAGGTTAATGAGTTAAATTGACCTTGTAGTATAAGTAGAGTCTGAAAAAAAATAATACTGTAATAAAAAAAAAGATTCTGACTATGTAATTTGAAATTCTTTCTATTTTGATATTCTATTTTTCTACGTAAACATAAATTTGAGAAAAATGATCAGAAGGTTGAATGTTTTCATGATTTTTTAAGAGCATTTTTAAGACATTAAACTATGACTTTCAAACTAAAATTAAAATTTTTCGACAAAGATTGAATTAATTATGAATTTTTAAAGTAAAAAAAAAACGGAAACCTTGATCTAGAAATCGAAATTTGAGCTTTTTTTTTCTTCTCAAGAGACATCTATAAAAAGGAAATGCATGCAAAGCTTCATCTATTTTTATTTCTTGACCTAAACGTGAACAATTGCGATTTTGTTTCGAGGAAGCATATAATCACATGTCAAATTTTGTTCCCTAATTTTGATATCTTGTTTATAACATCAAAAAACCCTTCACCACAAAATTTTTGAGTTTTTAAACGAGAAATAAATTAATTATTAATTTTCATTCTATATAATTATGAATTTCTTACAGAATTCATAACTAATTTGTCCCTTGTTTGAAAACTCCAAAATTTTATGGTGAAAATTCTTATGAAGTTATAAACAAGTTAGAAAAATTAGGGAATATGATTTGACTCGTAAGTATTAACATTAAAATAAAAATATTCTCTATTTTGTACGTTTCGGTCAAAAAATAAAAATAAATTGAGACTTCTACAGAATGCTATGGACATTTGCATATCCTTTCTATATATGTTTATAGATGTCTCTAAAAAAACCAGGTCAAAATTTGATTTCTTGGTCGAGGTTTGTGTTTTTTTTTTTTT